>Ga0256839_1000086_pt1 | contig 121221 bp, 132 predicted proteins | sample 354166metaG_FD_185968 | JGI IMG/M metagenome (GOLD analysis project Ga0256839, IMG submission 185968) | Hydrothermal vent microbial communities from Mid Atlantic Ridge, Atlantic Ocean - 354-166 | ecosystem: Environmental > Aquatic > Marine > Hydrothermal vents | place: Atlantic Ocean: Mid...
TTTCATAACTACCGATGAACATACCAAAATTGGCAGCCTCGGAAGCGTAGGAACTAACGGTCCATGTAACGCCAGCTTCGTGGAACACTTTCGCATAACCAAGAAGGCCGTCGATGTGTGGTTCAGCGAAGAAATCAGCGGAAGGGGTGATCAACAGAATGTCGGCGCCTTTTTCATCCAATGGAATTCGGATGGAAAGGCCGGTTTCGTCTTCGAGATCTTCCTCAAGGTCCTCAAGCGTTGCACGCAGCGCCTTGGGGTTCATGCCGAGGTTATTACCAACCTTTTCGGCCTTCGCGATGATCTCGTTACAATACTTCTGGCCCACGCCAACAGTATTCATAATCTCGCGCGCGGCCATGGAAATCTCGGCGGTATCAATGCCATAGGGGCAGAAAACCGAACAACGGCGGCACTGTGAACACTGGTGGTAATAGTTATACCACTCGTCCAGAACCTCTTTGGTTAGGTCACGTGCGCCAACCAGTTTGGGGAAATACTTGCCCGCAAACGTGTAGTAGCGACGATATACGGAGCGCAGCAAATCTTGCCGTGCAACCGGCATGTTTTTCGGATCACCCGTGCCAAGGAAGTAGTGGCATTTATCTGTACAAGCACCACATTTCACGCAGCTATCAAGGTAAACCTGAAAAGCGCGGTTCTTCTCGGCCAGCTCACCGATTTTCGCTATGGCAACTTCCTGCCAATTGTCGATCAGCTCCCCTGGAAAACCAAGGTCAGTGTTATGCTCCGGGGAGGCCATGTAGGATTCAAGATCCTCCATAGCGCCACATTTAATGTCAGGGATCGTGAACGGATCGGCCATAAATTTGGGGCCACCTTCAGCGTCCATGTCTAGTTTTGCCATGCGTTCGCCCTCCCTATTCTTCTAGCTTTTTCGCCCATGGGGCGATGTGGCGTTTTTCACGCGAGTTGTCGATCTGGTTGCGTGTCGGGCTAAAGAAGATGCCCGGGCCGTGCAGCAATTTCGAGATCGGAAAGATAATCATCAAAAACGCAACCGAGCCGAGATGTACAAGCAGAATTGGGCTGCTGGGAAGATCGTTAATCTGGAAGCGGATCAAGCCAAGGAAGAAGCCTTTGACCATAATAATATCGACCGGATTGACGAATTTCATCAACATGCCGCTGCCGGCAATGCCAATCAGAAGCAGCAACATCAGGTAATCGGACGGGCTAGAGATATAGCGCACACGCTCTACCACGATGCGGCGAACCAGCAGGCCGATCAGGCCGATGATCATCAAATAGCTGGCGTAAATCCCGAAAGGCTGAATCAGTTCTACCCACCACCAGACGTCAAAAGTGAAGTACCGGATGTGGCGCAACAAGACGACCAACATGCCGAGGTGGAACAGGTATCCGAACAACCAAATCCACTTGTTGGATTTGAACAAGCTTTCAAAGAAGGCCACTTCGCGGAACATGCGGAAATACACACCCTTTTGTGTGCGTGGCGCAGGCATGGTCGGAATTTTTAAAGGTGCAGGGGCCTTAGCATACCGTCTGATCTTCATTCCTGTCCCGACAACGAGCAGTAATGTAGCGATATAGAATAGAAATGCATACAACGCGGCTGTCACGTCAATTCCTCCCATTGGCCAGTCCGGCACCGGAGACACCGGAGCCGAGCCAAGTAATAATGTGCCCTGTGAATTATTGTTATTCTACAGGGGTTTAAGCGTAGGTTATACGCAGCCCGTAGGCTTAGGTAGACCAGCAATCTTACAAGCCTGTTTCGCTGGACCGTAAGGGAACAGTTCATACATGTACTTGTTGTTGCCAACTTCTGGGCCCATGGATTTTTTGATCGACTTGATCAAAACACGAACCGCAGGCGCGATCTGGTATTCTTCGTAGTAATCACGCAGGAAGTTAACAACTGCCCAATGCTCTTCGCCCATGTCTACTTCTTCAGCAGCGGCGATTACGTCAGCCAATTCTTTGGTCCAATCACTAAGGTTAGTGATGTAGCCTTCTTCGTCATGTTCTACGGTAGTGCCGTTTACATCATATGCCATTTTATATTCCTTCGTTGTTGTTTGTGCCCCCGGTTGCCCGGGATGTTTCAGGTTTATTAAAGCCAGTTTTGAACGCGATCGTGGTCAGCGGCAAGATCTACGAAACCTTCGTAGTCCACCGAAGTCACGCCCGCAGCCATCCGGCCAGCGTCGATGCCGCGTGCGGCAAGGTCTGCGCCCAATACATATAGGGTCACATTTGCGCTTTTGGAGGCCAGTGCGTCACTAACGGTCGTTCCCGAAGTAGCGCCGTAAACGCCGTCTTCAATCATCAGGATTGCATCACCGTCTTTGGCGTGTGCCAGACAGCTTAGCAAAGTCTGATTCTGGAAAGGCGACTTGTTAACTGTGTGTAAAGTTCCCATGGTACCCTCCTAGAAGCTCAGAACGACGTCTTGATCGGCCATAACTTCGGCCATTTCAGCACGGGAAACCAAACGGATCGATGGCTTTTCAGCGTAATCGTCGTCTTCGTCCTCGTATTCGATATTTTGCAGGTCGTCCAAAGTCAGGCCACGCTCTTCGAGGGACTCTTTCTCCACGTAGAGTTTGGTAACCTCATAATCGCCCAGCGCACGGTAAGTGGCCGAGAAATTTTTGAGCCCGATTTCCTTAGTGTCCTGACCTTTGGTCAATTGGAACACACCATCATCGAGGAATGCCAAACTGACATCCTGATCGAAAGCCGCGCCAATCAGCACAACTTCCAGACTTTCCTGTGCGTAAATCGTGCCGTAAGGCGCTTTGCGATTTACATAGAGGAATTTTTTAACTGTTTCGCTCATGATAATCCCCTAGTCGCCGAATGTGATCGTGCGATCAGCTTGAATGCCCATCTCGATCAATTGGCCGAGGCCGGAAATCCGGAACCCCTCGGCGATGTTATCGGCGTCTTTGCCTTGACGGTCAGCTTCGTTTTTGTCCAGCAAGCCACGACGCTGGGCAGCAGCGATACAGATCACGAGATCCAGATCATGCTCTTTGCCCAGCTTGGTCCACTGTTCTTGAATCTGACGATCATCCTGTGGCGGGATTGATAGGCGTGTGCCCACATTAACCCCGTCATGATAGAAGAACACCCGTGAAACCTCATGGCCTTTGGCCAATGCGGCTTTGACGAAGTTATAAGCTGAATCAGACGCTTGGTGCTGATACGGCCCTTCTGAAACTACGATTCCGAATTTCACGTCAATTCACCCTTTTAGAAGTGTACGTGGGCCGAAGCGTTCATCGTTTTACGAGAACCGGTCCATGTATCAATGTGGTGTTTAGTAAACGCTAGATCAGTCATTTCAAAGAAACGCGCCCAACCAATACGTTCGATCCATTCGCCTACACGTTCCCAATGCTTGGCATCGGCTTTGTAGGCGTCCAAAATCTTGCGAACCACTTCGCGAACTTCCGGCCAATGTGGCGGGTTGTTTGGAAGGTTGGCCACAGCAAGTTTGTGGAATGTTGGTTTGGAACGCGCGTTCGAGTGCTTACCACCAACCCAGATAGCAATTTTCGTGCTTTCTGCGGAGTTGATCTGCATGGGTGGGCATGGAGGGTAACAAGCACCACAACATACACATTTCTTCTCGTCGATTTCCAAGGATGGCTTACCGTTAACCATGGCTGGGCGGATCGCCGCAACCGGGCAACGAGCAACAACTGCTGGACGTTCACACACGTTACCAACCAGATCGTGGTTGATTTTTGGAGGCTTGGTGTATTGCACGTTAATCGCAATATCGCCCTGACCACCACAGTTGATCTGACAGCAAGAAGTCGTGATACGAACACGGTTTGGCATCAGTTCGGTTGTGAAGTCTTTGTAAAGATCGTCCATCAGGCCTTTCACAACACCAGACGCATCAGTGCCCGGAATATCGCAGTGCAACCAGCCCTGCGTGTGTGAAATCATGGAAACTGAACCACCGGTACCACCAACAGGGAAGCCTGCTTCGGTAAGGGCGTCAACCAACGGCTGAACCTTGGCAAAATCGGAAACCATGTATTCGATGTTCGAGCGTGTCGTGAAGCGGATGTGCCCGTCAGCGAATTCGTCGCCAATGTCACAAAGCTTGCGGATTGTGTAAACATCCATCTGACGCTGGGTACCTGCACGCACCGTGTATAGATCATCGCCAGATTTCGACACGTGATGCAAAACACCAGGTTTTACACGTTCATGCCAATCCCAGTTGCCGTAATTCTCGATGCTAGTCGGGTGCATGTACTGGAATGGATCCGGTACACCAACTTCGTCTGGCATGCGTGGCTTTGCGCTCATTTCGTTCATTTTTATTCCTCCATTCCTGCGCTTTAGCAGGAAAATAAAATTAGATTTGGGCGAGTGGCGACTTAGTCGTCGCCAGCCACTGTCATGCCGGCTTCAAGCGCTTTATGCTCGAAATACTTGGCAGCTTCGATGTCGAAATCGTCCGTCCGCATATAGCTGGAAGTCGTTGGATGGTTGACCATGTTAGGATTGGCAACAATGTCCATCGCATCAAGGAACGCTGGAACACCGATACGGTCGATACATTCACCGATACGCTCATGCTCTAGGGCGTTATCAGCAAAGAACTCCATAACTTCTTCAGCAAAATCTTCGAGCTTCTCGAAATCTTCGTCTGTTTCCAGCTTCATGAACGGAACGATCATCGTGCCCATCAAATCGCCAACTTTAAGCGAACGCTTACCACCGATCATGATGGATGCGCCGCGATCATTACCTGGGCTAAGTGCCTTGGTCATAACGTTGATACAGTGCATGCAGCGTACGCAAGACTTGTTGTCGATCTCCATTGTGTCATCGTCGTTCAAGCTGATCGCACGGGTTGGACACATGGAAACAACGGTGTCGATTGTGTATTTACGACCCTTTTCCTTAATGTGCTCTTTAACCATGTCCTGCTTGATAACGATGTCATCGCGCCATGTGCCGATTACGGCAAAGTCAGCACGGTGGATCGCGTTTACGCAGTCATTACCACAACCGGAAAACTTGAATTTGAATTTATACGGCATCGCAGGGCGGTGCATTTCATCCAGCAGACGATTGATGATGCCACGGTGCGCTTTAACGCCGTCGAAGCAGGACTGCTCGCAACGGGCGTGGCCAACGCAAGACATTGCAGTACGGAGTGCTGGACCAGCGCCACCAAGGTCGAAGCCCATTTTGTTGAACGCATCAAACGCAGGTTGTGCGTTTTCGGACGTACAACCCTGGAACATGATGTCGCCGGATTGACCATGGAAAGCAATAAGGCCTGAACCATGCTCTTCCCAAACATCACAAAGCTGACGCAGGATGTCTGTTGTATAGTGGTTACCCGCTGGCGGCATAACGCGCAGCGTGTGGAACTCTTTGGAGGCCGGATAGTCACCAGCAACTTCGGAGAAACGTGGAATAATACCGCCGCCATAACCGAATACGGAAAGAGTACCGCCTTTCCAGAAGCCAAGACGTTCTTCATAACTATGGTTCAACTGACCCAGAAGGTCGTTCATCATAGGAGCGTATTGTGCGTCTTTGGTGTCACGTAGGCGTTTGATGCCCGTAACGAAGCTCGGCCATTTGCCGCCCTCTAGTTGATCCAGCATCGGTGTTTCGTGCTGTGGATTAACCTTATCCTCGTTAGCGTCTTTCATATCTTACTCCTCCCGTTAAAGCCCTATCTGGTTCCAAACCAGCATGAACAATTTTGTTCATAGGTCGTTAATTCCTCCGCAAAGCATATTATATTTGCAATGCTTCACTGTACATTTATATATTACGATAATCGAATGTAAAGAAAAACATGCGTAAACACTAACAGAGTTACGCCCAACATGCACTTAGGCTAATATTCTACTAAACTCGACAATATTACTCGGAAAAGGCGTTATGGAAAAACTTACTGGATTTACTACAAAATCTCCCTTCGATCTGCGTGATTCCGAAGCATACAAAGCGTGGCGGAATAAAAAGCTTTCGTCGGCCAAGCGCGCACTTACTGCGGGGTTTGTCGAGATTTCAGACCCTATGAACATGCGTGATTCGGAGGTTGAAGAGATTTTATCGCGCTGCCGCGATACAAATATTGCCCTTTATTCGACCCTTCCCGAATCTGACGATTCGATCTTGCGCGCCAATTTACGAGCAATGGCCGACAGGCTGGGGATGGGTGATCCCGAGGGGCATCGCTCCAAGGGCGAGGCGGCCATTGTCGCGTTGACTGTTTCCAACCGACCAAGCCAGCGTGGGTTTATTCCTTATACCCGCAAGGCGATCAACTGGCACACCGATGGCTATTATAACGCCCCCGACAACACAATCCGTGGGTTCATATTGCATTGTGTGCAAGACGCGATGGCGGGTGGTGTTAACCAGATATTGGACAATGACATCGCCTATATTCGCCTTCGCGACGAAAACCCTGACTATATAACCGCCCTAATGCACCCGCAGGCAATGACTATTCCGGAAACACACGAGGAAGACGGGTCGTTGCGCCCTGCTTCCATCGGGCCAGTGTTTCATATTGAAGATGATGATCTGATCATGCGTTATACCGCGCGAACACGTTCTATCAAATGGCGGGATGATCCCGTAACGCGCGAGGCCGTAGCTTTTTTGCAAAACCTGCTAATCGCGGGCGATCCGCTGATGCTGGAGGCCAAACTGAAACCCGGCCAAGGTGTCTTTAACAACAACGCACTGCATAACCGCACCGCTTTTGACCCTTCCGAGGTTGGAAATCATAGCCGCCGCATTATGTATCGCGTAAGGTTTAACAACAGAATTGGGAGTATATAACATGGCAAGACTAAGTGATCTTATTATCGGCCACCCCGAAGTGGACAGCTTCGAACAACTGGGCCGCCTCGTAGCGCATGCGGGCGAATCTGGTGTGATGTTCATGGAATATGACATCAAGCCCGACTATCGCGACACACCCAAGAAATGGGAATGGCGCCTAGAAGCCCTGTTCACACGAGGCCTGAAGTATGATCGATAACGAGGAAACCATCCTGATCAAGGAAATCGAGCTGCCTTTTCAAAAGTCGGCAACTTTGAAGGATGTGACCTTGTTTGGTGGCATGAAAGTGTTGCGCATGACATTTCGGGAACGTAAACGGTTTACTATGATTGACCTCGACCCTGCCAACGCGACCAGTCTGGCGAATGACTTGCTGGCGTGGGCTGAAGAAAACAAATAGGCGAAACATGGATCATCTTCCCATATTTCTTGACGTAAAAGACAAGAAAGTCATCGTTGACGGCGGCGGCACCCTTGCGGCGCGGCGTGTTGAGCGCGCTCTGGATGCAGGGGCGCAGGTCCATGTTTATGCTGAAAAACTGGGCGGAGAATTCCGCGAGCTAAAGAACCACCCGTCTTTAACCCACCACTCCCAAGCGCCACGGCTGCCTGATTTTATCGGGGCTGCTGTCGCTTACGGGGCCACGGAAGACGAGGAACGCGACCGTCACCTTTATAACATGGCCAATCACAACCATGTTCTGGCCAACGTCGCCGATGTAACCGAATACTGCGATTTCATCACCCCCTCGATCATTGACCGCTCGCCATTGGTTATTGCGATTTCGTCAGGCGGGGCCGCCCCTATCATCGCACGCATTTTACGCGCGCGGATCGAGGCAATTTTGCCCGCCGCATACGGCAAGCTAGCTGCATTTTCAGGGCGTTTGCGCGAACGAGTTATGGCAAAGCTGAAAACACCCGAATCCCGTCGGATGTTTTGGGAAAACACTATCGATGGGCCTGTTGCAGATACGTTTCTTGCGGGCGATGTTAAGGGGGCGAAGAAACAATTCCTGAAAGAGCTGGATGCCACCGCCCTTGGTCAAGATGTTGAAAAGGTTGGTGAGGTTTATCTGGTTGGCGCTGGTCCCGGTGACCCAGACCTGTTGACCTTCCGTGCCCTACACTTGATGCAGCGCGCCGATGTGGTGCTTTACGACCGTTTGATCGGTGATGGTATCATCAATCTGGTGCGCCGCGACGCCGAACGTATATTCGTTGGCAAACGACCAAACGATCACGCAATGGACCAGCAAGAAATCTCGGACCTAATGGTTACGCTGGCGAAGAAAGGTAAACGCGTATTGCGCCTGAAAGGTGGCGATCCGTTTATCTTTGGCCGTGGTGGCGAAGAACTGGAAACATTGGCTGCTGCCGATGTTCCTTTCCAAGTTATTCCCGGCATCACGGCGGCATCAGGCTGTGCGTCTTATGCTGGCATCCCGCTAACACACCGCGACCACGCGCAATCCTGTGTGTTTGTCACGGCACACGGCAAAGACGGCGTACTTTCGCTGGATTGGGAAACCATGGCGCGACCCGGGCAAACGGTTGCAATTTATATGGGCCGCTCCGCACTGGATTTCCTGATGGAAGAATTCATCCGCCGTGGCGTAGACCCGAACACGCCTGCCGCAATTGTGGATAACGGCACGAGGCCAAACCAGCAGGTCGTTAAAGGCACACTTTCCAACCTGTTTGAACGCGCCGAAGCCGCCAACCTTCCCGGCCCTGCGCTGGTTATTATCGGATCAGTCGTGGAGTTAAGCGATAAACTGAACTGGTACAAAAACTACGAAGCCGACAAACACACTATGAGCTTGAGTGCGAGTGTGGAGTTGTAGTCTCACAATTTCTGCATTGATTTTTCTCAACCACCCACATATCTATAGCAACTAGAGATATAAGGATTGTGATGAATGTTATCTATCGGCGAGCTATCCCGCAAAACCGGCGTCAAAGTTCCGACGATCCGGTACTACGAACAAATGAAGCTGGTAACCGCGCCGGAGCGATCTGAGGGAAATCAGCGGCGATATTCCATTGTCGAACTGGAACGCCTGACTTTCATCAAACACGCCCGCGACCTCGGCCTAAAGATCGACGCAATCCGCGAATTGCTGGATCTGTCAGCCCACCCCGAACAGCCTTGCGCGGACGCCAATCGCATCGCCGAAGACCACCTCGCCTCTACGCGCGACCGTATCGCGCAATTGCAAAGGTTGGAGGCAGAGCTGGTACGGATCACCGAAGGGTGTCATGGCGATAGTATAAAAGATTGTTACGTGATCCAATCGCTGTCAGATCACGCGTTATGCCAAGATGGGCATTAACTAAAGCGTTACGGTTTTCTCGTTCACCGCCGATAAAAACCCTGACAAATCGGCAAATGTGCTGAACCGTGTGGTGTGTTCAATCTCGCTAACCGGACTTTTACGGTAACCGTTAGTGAACAATGAAAACTTGATACCAGCCGCGACAGCCGTTTCGGAGTCAACCTCGCTGTCACCCACATACCAAACGTCTTCGGTTCCCAGTTGCTTGATGCAGTCATGCAACATCGCTGGGTCCGGCTTGCGGGTTGGCAGGCTGTCACCACCGACAACGGCATCGAAATACTGATCAATTTTCAGACCTTTCAGCACCTGCAATGTAATTCCGTGTACTTTATTTGTGCAAACACCCATCACATAGCCACGCGATTTCAGCATGTCCAATGCATCACGCACACCAGGATACAAAACTGTTTTTGCGACAGGGTTTTCCGAATAAAGCCGCTCGAACGTTGCGGTCATTTCGGCGTGGCGTTGTTCTGTGAATTCAATGTCGGAATGCTTCATCACGCGTTTTACCAACGTCGGGACTCCGTTTCCGATGAATGAACGGATCACCTCCAGCGACAAAGGTTGATACCCCATGGAACGCAGAAGCGCATTGGCGGTCGCCCGCAAGTCGGGTGCGGAATCACAAAGGGTTCCATCAAGGTCAAAAATTACAGCGCGCATTACGCATCCTTCCATTTAATCGAGCAGCCCATCGAGGGGATCTGATCCTTCGGACCCAACCCCGTTTCTGCTACTTGTTTCATTGCCTCATAGAGGTCACGACGCAGATCGGTCGGCCCGGCCTCCTTGCGTGACGCATCAAGGCGCCCGCGATATTGCAGCTCGCCCTTGGCGTTAAAACCAAAGAAGTCAGGGGTGCAAGCCGCGTCATATGTCTTGGCAATCTCTTGTGTTTCATCGTGCAGGAATGGAAACGGGAAGTCGTGTTTTGCTGCCGCTTCCTGCATGCCTTCAAAGCTATCCTCGGGATACCCTTCGGCATCGTTTCCGTTAATGGCAACCACGCCAATACCTAGATCAGCAAGGTCTTTGGCATCACGAATGATCCTGTCCAAAATCGACTTCACATACGGGCAATGGTTGCAGATAAACATAACCAATGTGCCATTCGGCCCTGCAACATCTGCCAGCGAGACCATTTTTCCGTCGATATTCTTCAACGCAAAGTCCGGCGCTTGCCAACCAAAATCGCATATTGGGGGAACGGCAGCCATGTTATTCTCCTAACAACTTATTCAGTTTTTCCACGGTGTTGATTTCGCTGAAACAGTCGATAACTGCCGCCGCTTCGCTGAAATTTGACCCAAGCGTATAGACGCCCGGCGAGACGATGCACGGCACACCAGCGCCAACACATGACAGCAAGCCATTACGCGAATCTTCCAGCCCGACGCATTCGGATGGGTCTAGGCCCAAACCGTGAACCGCCAGATCAAACACATCTGACGCCGGTTTTTTGTTCTTCACCTCGTCACCCGCCGCGATCACCTCGAAAACGTCACCGGCAGCCTTGCCGAAACACGATTCAGCCAGCCGATCAACGTTAGGCCGGTTGGTCGTTGTGGCCACAGCAACCCGCACACTGTTTTTTGCCGCGTCTTCTATTAATGCCGCAATACCGGGGCGCAATACAGCGGCTCCGCTACTAATCAACTCGCCGTAAACGGCGGTTTTACGTTTGTGGATTTCGGCAATCTTGCCTTGATCGGCAGGTTGACTCAGATGGTCGAGCAGATACTTCGTCATCCGCTCTTTCCCGCCCGTGGTTTTCAGCAAGTCAGCATAAAGTGCCTGCGACCAAACCCACGGCAAGCCGAACTCCTTGAAGGTCACATTAAACGCTTGCCGATGCGCCTCTTCCGTTTCGGAAAGCGTGCCGTCAACGTCAAATATAATTGCCTTTATAGCCATTAACGGGCCGCTTCGGACGCATCACGGATCGCGCGGATGTTCACGCCGTAAGGAGCCGGATTCTCAACCGAACCGCCTTTAAACACGGCTGACCCAGCGACCAACACATCCGCACCAGCCGCCGCCATCAAAGGCCCGGTTTCGGGCGTAATACCACCGTCGATCTCGATATGAATATCGCGATCACCAATCATTTTGCGAATTTCCTTAACCTTGTCGATTTGGCTATGAATGAACTTCTGTCCGCCAAAACCGGGGTTCACGGTCATCACGCAAACCATGTCTATCAGGTCCATGACATATTCAATCGAACTCGCCGGTGTTGACGGGTTAAGCGCTACGCCCGCCTTACAGCCAAGGTCACGGATGTATTGCAACGAGCGGTGCAGATGCGGGCCAGCTTCGACATGGATTGTCAGGTAATCCGCGCCGGAATCGGCAAACGCCTTCAAATACAAATCCGTCGGTGCGATCATCAGATGCACATCCATTACCGTTTTGATATGCGGACGGATTGCCTTGCAGGTATCCGGCCCAAAAGTGATGTTTGGCACGAAATGCCCGTCCATCACATCAACATGAACCCAGTCGCAACCCTCGGCCTCGATCGCGCGAATTTCCGCGCCAAAATTGGCAAAGTCGGATGCCAAAATGGAAGGTGCAATTTTGATAGAGCGGTCCATGATAATCCTCGATTCATTTAAAGTTTGGGGAGGCCCCGCACCTGAATGCGAGGCGTCAGTACCTTAGCTAACCTTCGGGTCAAGCGAGCCGTCAGCGTAGCGTTTAACCATGTCATCCAGCGGGATAACTTTGATTTTGGACGCATTACCAGCCGCGCCAAAGCGTTCAAAACGATCCGTAACCAGCTCTTCCATTGCGGCCATTGCCGGAATCATGAACTTGCGCGGGTCAAATTCTTTTGGGTTGTCCTTGGCTACTTTGCGGAACATTCCAGTCAGCGCCATGCGGTTATCCGTGTCGATGTTCACCTTACGCACACCGGATTTGATGCCACGCTCGATCTCTTCAACAGGCACACCGTAGGTTTGCGCCATCTCGCCGCCATTATCGTTGATCAGGTCCTGCAAATACTGCGGAACCGAGGAAGACCCGTGCATAACCAAGTGTACATCAGGGATTTTGGCGTGGATTGCCGCGATTTGGCTCATCGCCAATGTCTCGCCCGTTGGTTTGGAGCTGAACTTGTACGCCCCGTGGCTTGTGCCACAAGCAATCGCCAGCGCGTCAACTTTGGTGCGCTTCACAAATTCGGCGGCCTCGTCAGGGTCAGTCAAAAGCTGATCCATCGACAATTTGCCAACCGCGCCTGATCCATCTTCCTCAGCCGCTTCGCCCGTTTCCAGTGAACCCAGAACACCAAGTTCACCTTCAACAGATGCGCCAACCCAATGAGCCATGCGCGAAACACGCTCGGTGATATCGACGTTATATTCGAAATCTGCTGGCGTTTTCATGTCAGCCTTAAGGGAGCCGTCCATCATCACCGAAGTGAAACCATATTTGATCGCAGACATACAGGTTTGTTCGTTGTTGCCGTGGTCTTGGTGCATACACACCGGAATATGCGGGTACATTTCAGCCAAAGCCTGAATCATATGCTGAAGCATAATGTCACCGGCATAGGACCGCGCGCCGCGTGACGCCTGCATGATAACCGGCGCGCCAACCTTGTCGGCGGCCTTCATGATCGCCAGACCTTGTTCCATGTTGTTGATGTTGAACGCGGGCATGCCGTAGTCGTTTTCGGCTGCGTGATCCAGCAATTGACGAAGGGTAATCAGGGCCATTGATTTTATCCTTTAGGTAATTAGTTAACCGCAGCGCGGCGGAGGGCGGCTATCGCAGGTAGTTCTTTACCCTCTAGCCATTCAAGAAACGCCCCACCCGCGGTGGAGACATATGTGAAATCATCAGCAGCACCAGCGACGTTCAGCGCAGCAACGGTATCCCCGCCACCTGCGATGGACGCCAACGTGCCGTCTTTGGTCAGCTTGGCCGCAATCTTGGCCAAGGCGACGGTCGCCATATCAAAGGGCTCCATCTCGAACGCGCCCATCGGGCCATTCCAGAGGATTGTTTTGGAGTTGGTGAAAACCTCGGAAATAACTTCGACCGACTTGGGGCCAGCATCGAGGATCATCGCATCGTCAGGACAACCGTCCAGATCAGTCGTGATGTTCCGTGCGTTTGGTGCGAAATCAAAGGCGCAAACCACATCTACAGGCAGAATGATCTTACAACCGGATTTAGCCGCGAGGTCCCGAATTTCATGCACTGTTGGCACCTGATCTTCTTCGCAAAGCGATTTACCAATCGGATGTCCGTCAGCCAGCATGAACGTATTCGCCATACCACCACCAACAACCACTGCATCAACCTTACCAACAAGGTTCTTCAGCACAGCAATTTTCGATGAAACCTTGGCACCGCCAACAACGGCAACAGCCGGGCGTTTCGGGTTTTCCAAAGCTGCGGTAAGGGCCGCGATTTCCTCGGCCATCAACGGGCCAGCGAAGGCTGGAAGCAACGTGGTGATGGCCGCTGTCGAGGCATGTGCGCGGTGCGCCGCTGAAAAGGCGTCATTCACATACACATCGCCAAGCTTGGCCAATTCAGCCGCAAATCCTGCATCGTTTGCTTCTTCGCCCGAATAGAACCGTACGTTTTCGCAAAGCATAATCTCGCCGTTGGCCAATGCATTTGATGCAGCCACAACAGCTTCGCCTGTACAATCATCCGCAAAACTAACCGTCTGCCCAAGGGCCTCGCTTAGCGCTGGAACGATTGGTGCGATGGTGAAATCCATGTTCCGCTCGCCTTTTGGACGACCGAAATGAGATAACACTGTAATACGCGCGCCGGCATCCAAAAGCGGTTTGATACCCGCCGCGAACCGCTCAATGCGGGTCGCATCGGAAACCTTACCGTCTTGGACCGGTGCGTTCAGGTCGGCGCGGACAACAAGACGTTGTCCGGCCACTCCTTCGGTAGAAATGATGTTCAAATCACTCACAGCAGCGCGCCCATAGCGACAGCTGTGTCAGCCATACGGTTAGAGAAACCCCACTCGTTGTCGTACCAAGTCAGGATACGGCAAGACGTGCCAGCCATAACTTTGGTTTGATCCATGTGGAAGATTGAAGAGTGCGGATCGTGATTAAAGTCGATCGAAACATTCGGCAAATCAGTGTATCCTAGAACACCTTTCATTGCGCCATCAGCGGACGCACGGATTGCGTCATTGATTTCTTCAACTGTAGTTTCACGTTTCGCTGTGAACTTTAGATCAACCACGGAAACATTCGGTGTTGGAACGCGGATCGAAACGCCGTCCATTTTACCATTCATTTCCGGCAAAACCAAACCAACAGCTTTCGCGGCACCAGTAGATGTCGGGATCATGGAAAGGGAGGCCGCGCGCGCACGGTAGAAATCGGAGTGCATCGCATCCAGTGTCGGCTGATCACCAGTGTAGGAGTGAATCGTTGTCATGAAACCGTGGTCAATGCCGATAGCATCGTTCAAAGTCTTAACAACCGGCGATAAGCAGTTTGTTGTGCAGGATGCGTTAGAAACAACGATGTCGTCGGCTGTCAGAATGTCATGGTTAACACCGTAAACGATCGTCTGGTCAGCACCAGCACCCGGTGCGGAAATTAGAACGCGCTTGGAGCCGTTTTTCAGGTGCGACGCAGCAGCTTCGCGTTTTGTGAAGAAGCCCGTGCATTCCAGCGCGATGTCAACGTCACCCCAAGGCAGATTTGCAGGATCACGCTCTGCACTAACTTTGATCGGACCGCGGCCAACGTCGATTGTGTCGCCATCAACCGTAACTGTCGCGGGAAAACGCCCGTGAACGGAGTCGAACTTCAACAGGTGTGCGTTCATTTCAACAGGACCCAGGTCGTTAATCGCAACAACCTCGATGTCTGTACGACCGGACTCGATGATCGCGCGAAGGACATTACGGCCAATGCGGCCAAATCCGTTAATACCTACTTTAATAGCCATAATTTCGATTCCCTTTTTCTCAATTTACCAGTAGGTCGCGCGCAGCTTGTGCTGTCGCTTCCGCGGTGATTCCAAACTTCTCGTAGAGCTGACCGGCAGGTGCCGAAGCTCCGAAGCCAGTCATACCAATAAATGCAGAATTGTCACCAAGCATCTTGCCCCACCCTTGTTCAATCATCGCCTCAACCCCGACACGGGGCGCACTACCAAGAGTCGCCTTGCGATAATCCGTCGGTTGTGCCGCGAACAACTCAAAACAAGGTGCTGAAACAACCGCTGCTTTGATGCCTTCGCCTGCCAGAATATCCGCCGCATTCATCGCGATTTCTACTTCGGATCCGGTCGCAATTAACGTCACATCGCGCGCCCCGTCAGCCTCGCGCATAACATACGCGCCTTTGGCGGTCAGATTTTCATCCGTGTGGTCGGTCCGCAACAAAGGCAAACCCTGACGCGACAGCGCCATAACCGAAGGTGTACCGTTATCCATGACCGCAATTTCCCAAGCCTCTGCCGTTTCCACCGCATCCGCCGGACGGAAAACATTGACGTTCGGCATCGCCCGAAGCGAGGCGACCTGTTCAACAGGCTGGTGGGTCGGGCCATCTTCACCAAGACCAATAGAATCGTGGGTCATGACGTAGGTCACAGGAATGCCCATCAGCGCCGACAGCCGGATCGAACCACGGCAATAATCTGCAAACGCAAGGAATGTGCCACCGTACGGGATGAAACCGCCGTGCAGATGCAGGCCGTTCATCGCCGCCGCCATGCCATGCTCGCGCACACCGTAATAGATGTAATTGCCGCCGTAATTGCCTTTGGAAACGCCAGACATACCGGATGTTAGCGTCAGGTTCGAACCTGTAAGGTCGGCAGAACCCCCCACCATGTTCGGAACCGTCGCATTCACGATTTCCAGCGCCATTTGCGAGGCTTTACGTGTCGCAACCTTTGGCTTATCCGCTGACAGCTCAGCTTTGTATGCAGCAATCGCCGCGGGCAAACCGCCCCGCGAAGTACCGCCCATAGCCGCAAAAAACTCGTCGGAAGCAGGGCTTGCTTTGGCCCGTCCTTCCCATGCTTCACGTGCCGCAGCACCGCGCGCCGCAACAGCGTGCCAGTCAGCATAAACATCATCAGGAATAGTGAACGGCGCATGTGGCCAGCCCAATACTTCGCGGGCCAGTGCAATTTCTTCATCACCCAAAGCCGCGCCGTGAACACCAGATGTGCCTTGTTTGTTAGGGGCGCCATACCCAATGATCGTTTTACAGGCGATCAATGTCGGGCGGGTTTCATCAGAACGTGCTTCAGTTAACGCTGCCGCGATAGCCTCTTTATCGTGACCGTCCACGGAAATCACTTGCCAACCGCTAGCAGCAAACCGCACCTGCTGATCGGTTGAGGTGGACATATCAGTGGCACCGTCAATCGTGATGCTATTGTCGTCCCACATCACAATCATCTTGCCCAAGCCCATATGGCCCGCCATGTCGATTGCTTCGTGGCTGATACCCTCCATCAAGCAACCGTCGCCGGAGATAACATAGGTCCAGTGATCTACCATATCATCGCCGAACCGCGCATTTTGCATACATTCTGCCAATGCCATACCAACTGCCGTTGCAATACCCTGACCAAGCGGGCCAGTGGTCGTTTCGATGCCGTCCGCGTGGCCATATTCAGGATGCCCCGCCGTACGATATCCAAGCTGGCGGAAATTGCGGATTTGATCCATGTCCATATCCGCAAAGCCCAACAAGTGGTGCATGCTGTACAACAACATCGACCCGTGGCCTGCAGACAGAACAAAACGATCACGATCAGCCCATTTAGGGGCCGAGGGATCAATGTTGATAAAACGGTTGAACAAAACCGCTGCCACATCCGCCATACCCATCGGCATGCCCGGATGGCCCGAATTAGCCACCTGAATTGCATCCATTGAAAGGGCGCGAATGGCATTGGCCATATTTGTTTCGTTTGTCATTTCCAGAGCTCCTTAAGCGCGGCGGGAATTATCGGCGAGACGCAGGATCAAGGGCGTCAAAATCAATTGCATCGCTAAATCCATTTTTCCGCCAGGTACTACGATAGAATTCGCGCGGCTCATCCATGACCCTTCGATCATGTTGGTCAGATACGGGAAATCAATACCGCGTGGATTGGTGAAGCGGATAACCACAAGACTTTCATCCAAGGTCGGGATGGAGCGCGAGATGAACGGGTTCGACGTATCAACCACTGGCACACGCTGGAAGTTGATGTCCGTCTGGCTGAACTGCGGTGTGATACATTTCACATATGCATCCATACGGCGCAGGATCACATCAGTGATCGCCTCGGTTGAATACCCGCGTACATCGCGGTCACGGTGCATCTTCTGGATCCATTCCAGATTGATAACCGGCACAACACCAACTTTCAGATCAGCATATTTAGCAACATTAATGTCCCCCGCATTCACCGCCCCGTGCAGGCCTTCATAGAACAAAACGTCTGAACCTTCTTCAAACGCCGCCCAATCAGTAAATTCCCCTGAAGACGTTCCCAGAGCTTTGGCCTCTTCGTCGGAATGGACATAATACCGTGTTTTGCCTTGGCCAGTTTCGCCGTATTCACGAAATACGCGCTCCAGCTCGCCCAACTCGTTGGCCTCAAGGCTGAAGTGGCTGAATGAATGGTCGCCAGCGGCCAGACGTTTTTCCAGCTCGGCTTTCATATCGGCGCGGTTATACCTGTGAAACGCGTCGCCCTCGATTGACACCGCCTTGATGCCCTCGCGGCGGAAAATTTGGTCAAATGTTGCTTTAACCGTCGATGTACCCGCGCCGGAAGAACCAGTAACGGAGATGATTGGATGCTTGGTGCTCATGTCAAAAGGTCCTTAATTAACCGCGGAAGAGGCCACGTTTCCCGAATAGGGCCGAGGTCTCGTTTTCTGGAAGATCGTAATAGGTCGTAACTTTTTCCACTTTGTTGGCAGAGCCAAAGACAAAGGGAGTGCGTCCGTGCAGCTCATCAGCTTGCTGATCAAGGATCGGGTCGATTCCGTCCGTCGCTTTGCCGCCTGCTTGCTCAATCAGGAACGCAATCGGCGCACATTCATAAATCATTCGCAAACGGCCGCGTTTGTACCCGTCACGGGCATCACCGGGATAAAGAAAAATACCACCACGCGATAAAATTCGGTGGGTTTCGGCAACCAGTGATGCCACCCAACGCATGTTGAATTCTCGGCCACGAGGGCCTTCGGTTCCGTCAACCATATCGTCGATATAGGCCCGAACAGGACGCGGCCAATGGCGGTAGTTTGATGCGTTAATCGCGAACTCCGACGACTCGACAGGAATTTCTACGCGGCGCTCAACCAACAAGAACTGACGGGTGCGGGTATCAAGCGTGAACTGCATCGTGCCATCACCAAACGTGACAACCAAGCCACCTTGTGGTCCGAAAATGAAGTAGCCACCAGCAATCTGGTCACGAGCAGGACGCAGAAAGCTCGCGTCTTTATCTTCAACTGCGCGGAAAATCGAAAATATCATGCCAATGGAAACGTTAACGTCGATGTTCGAAGACCCGTCCAGCGGATCAATCGCAAGTGCCAGACCGCCAGCGCCGTTCATCTCGACGACTTCATCTTGCTCCTCGGAAGCATACCAACGCACCTGGGTATCTTTCAGCGCGACCATGTAAGCATCATCCGCAATCAGATCGAGCGCTTTTTGCCCGTCACCACCAAGGTTCGTTCCGACCGCGGCGGCCAGATCGCCAGCAAGTGGACCGTCAGAAATCGTCTGGGCAAGTTTTTCTGATACATCGGCCAATGCCAGCATCACAGGCATCAGTTCGGCGGGAATGTCCGCTGTGTCTTTTAGCAACGTATGCTCGGCCATTTAGAGATTTCTCCGGTCATATTAGGTTGTGCTAATGTTTGGCAGAGATTCAAAAAAAGGAAATTGAATTTTTTCTGTCTTGTGTTAAATTAAATTTATGACACAGATGAATGCGATAACCCTAAAACAGCTTCGCGCCCTTGCGGCGGTCAATGTTCGTGGCTCTGTCACAGCGGCGGCGGATATGTTGAATCTTACGGTTCCAGCGGTCTCGACTCAGCTAAAACAGTTAGAGGCCAACATGGGCGCGGCGCTGCTGGTTCGCGCAAGTGATGGCAAAGGGTCGATTACGCGGCAAGGTCAGAAAGTATTGGCCACGATTGCACAAATCGAATCCGCGTTGGATAACTGTGCTAAATCAATAGACTCCATTAATTCTGGCAAGGCCGGATTGGTGACATTAGGGGTCGTTAGCACCGGAAAATACTTCGCGCCCTCCCTCGTTGCGTTGGCCAAAAAACATCTGCCTGACATTCGTGTGGACCTGATAATCGGCAATCGGCGACGCATCATTTCCGCTCTTGAAAACCAATCCATCGACCTTGCCATTATGGGCCGCCCACCACGCTATCCAGCCGTTGAATCTGTGGCCCTCGGTAACCATCCTCACATCCTTATCGCAAGGCCGGATCATCCGCTTATAGCCACCCGCGACATATCGCCCGAACGCCTTCTAGCCGAAACTTTCATCGTGCGCGAGGCGGGATCAGGTACCCGAATCCTTATGGAACGATTCCTTGACCGCGTCGGTGAGGGCCGCACATATGACCAGATCGAGTTTAACACCAACGAAACCATCAAGCAGGCCGTCATCGCCGGACTGGGCATCGCGCTAATTTCAGCCCACACGGTTATGGACGCGCTTGCCAGCGGGCGGATCGTTACAATCAACATGCCGGGCTTGCCGATTATTCGCCAATGGCACCTTGTTCGGCCAATCAACACGGACCTGCCACCCGTCACAGAAAAAGTGCTGGAATTTATAATCGCGCAAGAAGGCAGCTTCCTACCGCATTTGCCATAGAAAGTGTCGGTGAGTTTGTTGACCGCGCGCAAAAATTACCCGACTGTTTACGCGTTGCTGCATAGGAGGCTCTGTTGAACCCAGATTACATTATTGTCGGCAGCGGGTCTGCCGGTTCCGCCATGGCCTATCGTCTTTCCGAAGACGGGCAACACAATGTGTTGGTCATTGAATTTGGTGGAACCGACATCGGACCACTTATCCAAATGCCCGCAGCACTTTCTTATCCGATGAATATGAAAACCTATGATTGGGGCTACAGTTCGGAACCCGAACCCCATCTTAACGGGCGCTCCTTAGTGACGCCGCGCGGTAAAGTTATCGGGGGTTCATCCTCGATCAATGGGATGGTTTATGTGCGCGGGCACGCCAAAGATTATGATTTTTGGGAAGAACAGGGGGCCAATGGTTGGGGGTACGGCGACGTGCTTCCATATTTCAAACGCATGGAAACTTGGCACGACGGGGGTCACGGCGGCGATCCCGCTTGGCGCGGCACCGATGGCCCGTTGCATGTCACCCGTGGACCCCGTGCGAACCCATTGTTTCAGGCTTTTGTCGATGCAGGTCGCCAAGCTGGATACGAGGTTACCGACGATTATAACGGTGAGAAACAGGAAGGCTTCGGCCCGATGGAGCAAACCGTTTGGAAGGGCCGTCGCTGGTCTGCCGCAAACGCTTACCTGAAACCAGCTTTGAAGCGCCCGAACGTTGATTTGAAGCGTGGGCTGGTGCGTAAACTCGTGATCGAGGATGGTCGTGCCGTCGGAGTCGAAGTTGAATTCAACGGCAAGATCGAGATTATCCGCGCCAACCGCGAGGTGGTGCTGGCGGCGGGGTCAATAAATTCACCCAAAATACTGCTACTGTCGGGCATCGGTCCAGCGGCTGATTTAGCCAAGCATGGCATAGATATTGTCGCTGATCGTGCGGGCGTTGGCCAAAACCTTCAAGACCATCTGGAGTTGTACATCCAACAGGCCTGCATCCAGCCAATTACACTTTTCAAACATTGGAACCTGATTTCCAAGGCTTTGATTGGCGCACAATGGTTGTTCACTAAAACGGGCCTAGGCGCATCTAACCAGTTTGAATCGGCTGCATTTATTCGTTCCAAAGCTGGTGTAGAATACCCCGATATCCAATATCACTTCTTGCCCATCGCCGTGCGCTATGACGGACAAGCCGCGGCTGAGGGGCACGGCTATCAAGCACATGTCGGGCCGATGCGATCCGCTTCGCGCGGCGCCGTAACACTGCGATCTGCCGATCCCTTGGATGCCCCAAAAATCCAGTTCAATTACATGAGCAAACCTCAAGATTGGGAAGATTTCAGAAACTGCATCCGCCTAACCCGTGAGATTTTCGGCCAAGAGGCATTTGCGCCATATGCAGGCAAAGAAATACAGCCGGGATCAGGCGTTCAAACCGATGATGAACTTGATGACTTCATCCGCGAACACGTCGAAAGCGCGTTCCACCCTTGCGGAACCGCCAGAATGGGTCGCGCTAACGACCCATTGGCCGTGGTTGACCCCGAGTGCCGCGTGATTGGCGTTGAAGGTTTGCGATTGGCCGACAGTTCAATCTTCCCACGCATTACGAACGGTAATCTGAACGGCCCATCGATTATGGTTGGCGAAAAGGCCAGCGATCATATTTTGGGGCAGCAACCGCTCCCACGGTCCAATGCTGAACCGTGGGTTAACCCGAGGTGGAAATATACAGAACGATGAAATACATTCTGTTTGTTTGTCCGATTATATTCGTGTCCAGTAGCGCCCGAACCTAAATTATAGTAAACTGGCTGCCCACATTCCATGTATTGAAAGAATCCAATGCGCCCTATTCCTAAACAAAAATCTCACAGTCTGGCGAAGGCAAGGTTATTAAGCCCAATTTCCAAGAGGTATCGGGCTAGATGTGCTATCCCTAAAGAGCCGGAGGAAATTCAGCACGTCTTTGACAATTGCATAATGACAAATGATAAATGATAAAAAATTATTGTTTTTGAAAAACCAAAAGGCCGGTTGCACTTCAATCGCACAACTAATCGTACACTATTCCACCGGTAAATACTCTGATGCTGTTCACAAACACAACACTGATATTTTCAAAGGTGTAGTCGATTATTTCGACATTCGTGCAGGGTTCGAGAGCGAGGAAACATTCTGTTTTTCAATGTCCCGAAACCCATGTGATCGCCTATTGTCATCTTTTTTTAATAAATTCATAGATAAGAAAAATCAGGCTCTCCGGTTAAACTTTTTGCCTCTTCAGGATCGTGGATTCGTATTTGGTGGTGACTTAGGTCAAAATTTCGACGTTTTCGTAAACTATGTCGAAGAAGCCATCTCTGAAGCCCCTTATGACAGCGATCCACATTGGCGAGAACAGCATATCAATATTGGGCATGGATACCTGCCCTACAACTACATTGCCAAGTTAGAAAACTACGACGAAGACATTAAGCGCGTATTTGAAGAAGCTGGGTTGGGTAATTACTTGTCCACGGTCGACCTAACAAAAAAATACAACGCTTCTTCAAGAGAACACATAAGTATCTCAAAAGCGCAAATGGCAAAAATTGAGTCTATGTACGCTCAAGATTATGAAATATTTGGCTATTAACAAAAAAGGGCGCCTTAAAGGGCGCCCTTTTCTATTACCACGGCTAAGATCTAGCCTTCGTTTGTAATCTCTTCGCCAGTTTCCTGATCGACAACTTTCATCGACAGGCGAACTTTGCCGCGATCATCGAAGCCCATTAACTTAACCTTAACTTCCTGACCTTCAGTCAGAATGTCTTTCGGGTGGTTAACGCGCTCGTTCGCAAGCTGGCTTACGTGTACTAGACCGTCACGTTTGCCAAAGAAGTTAACGAATGCACCGAAGTCCATCAGTTTCACAACTTTACCGACGTAGATTTTTCCAGCTTCTGGAACGGCAACGATCTCGTTGATCATCGCCATGGCTTTCTCGATGCTTTCAGCGTTGGCCGAAGCGATCTTGATTACGCCGTCGTCGTTGATGTCAACTTTAGCACCGGAAACCTCAACGATTTCGCGGATCACTTTACCACCCGAGCCGATCACTTCGCGGATTTTGTCCGCAGGAACGTTCATGGTTTCAATGCGCGGGGCATGGATCGAGAAATCACCAGCACCGGAAAGTGCTTTGTCCATCTCAGCAAGGATCGTCATCCGGCCAGCCTTAGCCTGATCAAGTGCTTTTTCCATGATGTCGGCAGTGATGCCTGCAACCTTGATGTCCATCTGAAGCGACGTGATACCAGCTTCGGTACCCGCAACTTTGAAGTCCATATCGCCGAGGTGATCTTCGTCACCAAGGATGTCTGTCAGGATCGCATAGTCGTCACCCTCAAGGATCAAGCCCATCGCAACACCGGCAACGGCGGATTTCAGCGGAACGCCCGCATCCATCATCGAAAGCGAACCACCACAAACAGACGCCATCGAAGACGAGCCGTTTGATTCAGTGATCTCGGAAACAAGACGCACAGTATACGGGAAGTCGGTTGCAGCAGGCAGAACAGCCTGAAGCGCGCGCCATGCCAGTTTACCGTGACCGATTTCGCGACGGCCAGGGCCCATCATGCGGCCAGCTTCGCCAACCGAATAGGATGGGAAGTTATAGTGCAACATGAAGTTGGAACGGTATGTACCAGTCAACGCGTCGATCATTTGCTCGTCGTCGCCAGTACCAAGCGTGGTAACTACCAAGCCCTGTGTCTCGCCGCGTGTGAACAATGCCGAACCGTGTGTGCGTGGCAGAATGCCAACTTCGGAAACGATCTGGCGAACTGTTGTCAGGTCACGGCCATCAATACGCTTGCCGGTTTTGATAACGTCGCCACGAACAACCGCAGATTCAAGTTTCTTGAAGCAGTTACCAAGCTGGCTGTCTTCGCGATCTTCTTCGCTTAGGGCCGCTTTGATGGTGTCGCGTGCAGCAGAAATCGCAGTGGTGCGTTCTTGCTTGTCTGTTATTGCAAATGCGGCACGAACAGCTTCTTCGCCAACTTTTTCGACCTTCGCGTAAAGCTCGGAGTAATCAGCAGGCTGGAAGTCGAACATGTCTTTTGCAGCGTCTTCAGCAAGATCAATGATCATGTCAATTACTGGCTGCATTGCGTCATGGCCAAATTTAACCGCGCCCAGCATTTCAGCTTCGGACAGCTCATATGCTTCAGATTCAACCATCATTACAGCGTCTTGAGTACCGGCAACGATCAAGTCAAGTTTTTGCTCTGGATTTTCACGCAGCTTGTGCATGTCATCGCAAGATGGGTTCAACGTGTATTCACCATCAACGAAACCAACGCGGGCACAACCGATTGGGCCACGGAATGGCGCACCGGAAAGCGTCAACGCAGCGGAAGCCGCGATCATTGCAACAACGTCTGGATCGTTTTCAAGGTCGTGCGAAAGAACCGTACAGATAACCTGTGTTTCGTGCTTGAAGCCCGGAACGAACAGTGGGCGGATTGGACGATCGATCAGACGGGAAGTCAGCGTCTCTTTTTCAGTCGGACGTGCTTCGCGTTTGAAGAAGCCACCCGGGATTTTACCGGCGGCGTAATATTTCTCTTGGTAGTGCACTGTCAGCGGGAAGAAATCGAAGCCAACCTTCGGTTTCTTTTCAAACACTACAGCACATAGAACGCTGGTTTCACCCAAAGTGGCGATAACACATGCGTCTGCTTGACGGGCAATTTTGCCAGTCTCAAGGGTTAGCGTCTCGCCGCCCCATTCGATTGATTGTTTAAATTCTTTGAACATTTTCATTTTCCTAACTGCGGTTCATCCCCCATGGACGAAACCCGCGATGTGGCCGATGCCACGCACCCATTACAGGCCTTAACGCAAAACGCGCCCAACAAGGCGCGCTTTGGTATTCTTAGCGGCGAATGCCGAGACGTTCGATAAGCGACTTATACCGCGCTTCGTCTTTGGAACGTGTGTAGTCCAACAGTTTACGACGTGTCGCAACCATTGTTAGCAAACCGCGACGCGAGTGATTGTCCTTTTTGTGGGACTTGAAGTGCTCGGTCAGGGTCTTGATACGGCTGGTCAGGATCGCAACCTGAACTTCGGGGGAACCAGTGTCACCCTCTTTAGTTGCGAATTCTTTGATCAGACGTTCTTTTTCTGCAGGCGTAATCGACATCATATATTCCTTATATTTAAGGGTTTCATAAACCTTCAAGTTCCGGCGGATGCCAAGATGTCGTCCAGCAACGTCAAAACAAAAAGGGCCGCCAAGAGGATTCCCTAAGCAGCACGGGCGTTATAGCTGTTTTTGTGTGGAATGGAAGGGTTATTCTACCACCAAACCTCTGGCTGAACCTTATACCCGATATACAGCGGATGTTTCGGATGCCCCGCCTTGGTAAGCCCCAGATGCTTTGGGGAAATTTCCAAGCTGCGCAGCAATTTTTCAACGTCTGCGCCCCTGTTCATATGTTCGCCATTTGCGCCCCATGCGGCGACCAGATCGTCAGCCCATTCAATGCCCGCGCGGATGGTTTCATCGTTCAGCGGCCCAACCGGATCAGCGACGGATCGCATCACTTTAGGGTCTGTCGCACGGTATGCAAAAATGTTGCAAACCCGAAATGCGCCGTATCCCAGTGTGCGGGCGCGCCGTTCGCAGCGCTCCACCGTCGGGTCGTTCTGCACCTCGGTTGCAGTGGAGGGGTTAAGCATCAGAAACATCACACGTTTACCGCCTTCATCCCAAACACGGGTCAAATCATAGCGATATTGCTCGCAATCCGAATAATTCGCGACAGACGGCGCGTCACCTTTCAAATGCGAGCGTGTAATCACAGCACAAACACCCTTTTCGGATGCAGTTCACCACTTTTGTAAACCCCGATTGCAATCGGCTCCCCATCAAGCGAGGCCCAGCATTCTTCGCCGTATTCCACGTCCGACGCGATAACCATGCCCGGATTGCCGTTCCGAAGTTTGGCGGCGCCTTCGGGTGTGCAAGTCAGTTCGTTCAAATCATGCAGGCCCGCCTCCAGCGGTAAAAGGAAATCGTCCAGCTTGCGGTCCTTCGCCAGCTCATCCAGCGTTTCAAACGAAATACCGTCAGAGACTTCAAACGGCCCAGCCCAAACGCGACGCAATTGCACGACGTGACCAAAGCAACCCAGCGCCTGCCCCAAATCCCGCGCGATAGACCGAACATAGCCGCCCTTGCCGCAGGTCATTTCCAACACTGCGTGATTCGCGTCCGGCATCTCGATCAACTCAAGTGATTCCACGGTCAGTGGGCGGGCCTTCAATTCCATTTCCTCACCGTCACGCGCACGTTTATAGGCCCGTTCGCCATCAACTTTTACCGCTGAATACTGAGGGGGAACCTGCATGATATCACCCGTAAACGCAGGCAGCGCGGCGCGTATTTCATCGGCGGTTGGACGGTTATCGCTTTCGCTAACCACCTCGCCTTCGCCATCATCGGTGTTCGTGGCCTGACCAAGTCGTACAGTAAACCGGTACGCCTTCATCGAATCCGTCACATACGGCACGGTTTTTGTCGCCTCGCCAAAAGCAATCGCCAGCACCCCTGTTGCTTCGGGGTCAAGCGTTCCTGCATGCCCTGCCTTTTGCGCATCGAACGCCCATTTTGCCTTATTCACAACCGCACTCGACGTAATGCCTAACGGTTTATCCACAATCAGCCATCCACTTATCGCGCGGCCTTTTTTACGTCTCGCCATGGTTTTCCTACAGTTTTGGTGGTTGGCCGGTTGTATCCCACGCCATTTTAACCCGCTCATACAACGCTTGGTCGTCGCCATAAAGACCAGATATTTTTCGGGCAATTTCCGGCGTTAGAATTTCTTCGATAGTGTATGGCTTTGGTGAGCTATTTCGGTGCGGTAGCGCCTGCATCGCTCGCTCCAGTCCTTCGATGCGACCACCCGAAACTGTCAGAAGCTGTTCTTCCAGATTTTCCAGCAGCAATGGGTGTAAACCAAACCGAATAGCTTTTTTCGCCATCTCTACCTGTGGCGACCAATGTGAGTTTATATCCTGCAACGCCTCGAATTTAAATTTTCGGTTGATGTACCCCAAAAGAGCCAGACAATTTATTCTGTGTTGTGCAACCGTAAGATTATCCCCAACAACAAATCCGCGATGTTCGACCAACCGCTTTGCAATCCATGGAAAGGACTGTTCACCAGTTCCATATATTTTGTCAAAGTACAGCGAGAAAAACCGGGCCACTGGGTCCCGAATAACGAAAAAACTAACTTCTTGGGCGGCGCTGCACTTGGTCAAATTATTATGTGAAGACGCCCCCTCCGTGTGGATTTTCAACGGATCGGGATACTCTTTGCCATGTTCCAAAAGATACAGCAGGTTCCGCAAGTATGTTCGGCCAATTTTGGAAATCGCGATACAGTTAATCGGATATCCAACCGCCGTGAAACATCTGATCGTTTCGTCTTCCGTAACTTCTGGATAGTAATTCAGCCATGGTTGCCACTTTCTGGACGCCTGTTCATAAAGCTGCCGATCACGGGAATATACAGCATCAATTTTAGCCAACAACGATGCGTCCATAATTTCCGCGCGGGTAAAGGGTTTTTCTGTCCGGTTGTCTGACTTAACCGCCTGCATGGCCTGTTTGATGTTCGGAACAACCTCCCCCAACAACAACGGCAACTGCCACGCCAAACCGTCCAACGTCAGGTGTGTAAGGCCTAATCCATCTACCCTTTTCAGGCGGCTGGATTGACGTCGCCAATGGGGGTTGACGGGCATGTCGGTTTTGAAGGAAAGATTCAGCGCCAGCCAATCAATAAACCGGATACAGTTTTCACGATGCGCAACAGCACTAATGCCACGCGTTAAATCCAGTCCGATTTCGTCTGCCAGATACCCGCGAATGTCCGCGAAATTATTCGGCCCATCGCCGTAAATCTTGTCAAAGTACAACGACAAAAACCGGTCTACTGGATCACGCAACACAGCAAAAGCATAAGGGCTTTGGCGAATGGCTTCCTCGTCGCCGGTATTCGCACGTACCAAGTCGTCGGGATGCGAATGAATATCGATACCCGACGCATGTTCGCCTAAATGATCCAGATAATAGAACAGGTTTTTAAGGTACGTGCTGCCACTTTTAGTGATCGTCAGATAGTAAACCGGCGCGCTTCGCAAGGTCAGCATCCGTTGCGCCTGAGTTCGCGCTTTGGGCTTTCGGAACTTTTGCAACAGCCCCTTAATCATATCAGCCTATTCGTCTTCATCACGGTCAAGATCACGGCGCACCTCTGGGGAATCCAGCAGCTTGTTCGTGGCTTCGATCTGGTCAAAACTGCGGTCCGCCAGAAATTTCAGCTCTGGTGCATGTTTCAACTTTAACCCTTTGGTAACCAAATGGCGCAGCTCACCTTGATTGCGGTTAAGGGCTTCGACCACGGCATCCGTGTTAATCCCGCCCAGCGGCAGTGCAAAAACGATGGCGTTGCGCAGATCAGGCGAAACGCGCACCTCGCCAATGGTGACGGATACATGTGCCAGTTCTTCGTCATGCAATTCGCCCCGCAACATAATGTCGGAAAGTTTGCGCCGGATCAGCTCGCCTACGCGGAGCTGTCGTTGGGATGGGCCTGCGCCCGCGTTGAATCTTTTCTTTGCCATGGCCCCTATTCCCCCCAGAATGCGCGCAAGTCAAGCCATCGCCCCTTTGCTTCGGGTGAATTGAACGCTAAACCTGTCAACAAATAGCTAACGAGGGCCGAAATGAGCGAAACAACAGGTATTGCAGTTATGGGCGCGTCGGGCCGCATGGGCCAGATGCTGATTCAAGCCATCGCGGAAAATGATGCCGCGCATCTGGTTGGCGCAACAGAACGCACGGGCCACGACTGGATCGGGCGCGATCTTGGTGAATGTCTTGGCGGGGTTGCGAATGGCATCACCGTTTCGGACGACCCGTTGGAGGTTCTGGCCCATTCCCAAGCCGTCGTCGATTTCACCTCACCGGAAGCAACGGTTTTGCACGCCGAATTGGCCGCGCAAGCGCGGATCACCCATGTGATCGGCACGACAGGGCTTGAGGATATTCACCTCGCCAAAATCAAGGCGGCTGCGCGCCATGCGGTTATTGTTCGGGCCGGCAACATGAGCCTTGGGGTGAATTTGTTAACCGTCCTAACCCGCAAAGTTGCCGCCGCCCTCGATATGGATTTCGACATCGAGATCGTTGAAATGCACCATCATCACAAGGTCGACGCCCCATCTGGCACCGCGTTGATGCTAGGCGAAGCCGCCGCGAAAGGCCGCGGTGTTGAACTAGCCGATGTTTCAGATCGCGGCCGCGACGGCGAAACCGGCGCACGCAAGCGTGGTGACATCGGTTTCGTCTCGCTTCGTGGCGGCGACGTTGTTGGTGAACACGATGTGATTTTCGCAGGCGAAGGCGAACGCATCATCCTGCGCCATATCGCGAGTGACCGGATGTTGTTCGCACGCGGCGCGATTAAAGCAGCCCTATGGGGCCAGTCGCAAAAACCGGGCGAATACTCCATGCTGGACGTGCTTGGATTAGATTAGGAATCCGATGACATGCGTTGACGAATAATCGAAAACGCAACGCGAACGATAACGCCGCCGATAAACCCGCCAACGATCGCAAGCACCCAGCCCGTTCCGCCGACCACCAAAACAATAAGTGTATGCGTCGCAATCCCACCAAGAAAACCGGTGATTACGTTGCCAAGCATACCCAGTGAATACTCTTTAAAAAACTGTGACGAGAATATCCCGCCGCCGATCCCGCAGATCGCACTAATTAGAAAATATAACATTTCCAAACCTCTATGTGTCAGTTTCTAGTCATTTATTGCCCCACGTTGAACATATGGCAGAACCAAAAAATCTCCTAATTGTTTATGCGGGTGGCGCAACGCAGCGTTTCCAATTGCTTTGTTACCCATGATTAGGCAGTCTCTTTGAAATCTTTTCAGGAGGGGAAAATGGCATACCTTAACGATATCTTCGGCGTTTCCGGCAAAACAGCCTTGGTCACAGGCGGGGCGACAGGCATTGGCCGTATGATCGCGGAGGCGTTAGTCCAAGGCGGCGCGCACGTCCTGATCGCCAGCCGCAAAGGTGATGCTTGCGAGGCCGTTGCCGCTGAACTGAACGCGCTTGATACTGATGGTTCCGCCGAAGGGTTCGCAGGCGACGTTGGCTCCGAAGCTGCCATCGACGCACTGACAGCCAACGTCAAAGCCCGCACGGACAAGCTAGACATTCTGGTGAATAACGCGGGTATCACATGGGGCGAACCATACAATTCCTTCCCGCATAAGGCGTGGGAAAAGGTAATGAATATTAACGTCGCGGGCATGTTCACCTTAACGCGAAACCTTACCGAATTGTTAACGGTTGCGGCCACCGATGGGGATCCTTCACGAATTATTAATATCGGGTCCGTGATGGGAACCATTCCTTTGGCCGAAGGGGCGTATTCCTATGCCGTTTCCAAAGGTGCGGTACATCATCTTACAAAAATTCTGGCGGCAGAGCTGGCGGCCAAAAACATAACCGTTAACGCTTTCGCCCCCGGTCCGTTCCCCTCCAAAATGACTGCGTTCGTCATTGGCAGCGAAGAAGGCCAAACAAAAGTCGGGGCGAACGTGCCAATTGGACGTGTCGGAACGCCCGAAGACATCGCAGGCGCCACGTTGTTTCTGTGCGGACGGGGCGGAGCCTATACCTCCGGCGCAATCATCCCGCTTGATGGTGGTATGAGCGTCGAAGCCGCCCAAAACCTGTTCGCAAACGCCATGTCATGAGCTTTGCGGGGAAAACAGTACTGATTACAGGTGCTGCGGCAGGTTTCGGAGCCGCTACGGCGAAACTGTTTTCGGATGCTGGAGCAAAACTGGTTCTTGGGGATATTTCAGCGCAAGGCCTTGGGGAGGGCTTTGCGGGTGATGTTGTAACGCTGACAGGTGATGTAAGTGATCCGGCTTACAGTAAAGAATTGGTTAACCTTGCTCTCGACACCTTCGGTTCGCTCGACATCGCGATTAACAACGCCGGTATTGTGCATACGCCAGCCAAAATTCCGGACCTAGCCGAAGCAGATTGCCGCAAAATTATCGACGTTAACCTTTTGGGAACATTTTGGGCCATGCAAGCGCAGCTTCCCGTTATGGAGGCGCAATTCGCCGAAACCAACAAAGGTTGCGCAATCGTTAACCTCGCTTCCGTCGCGGGGTTGGGCGGTGCGCCGTGGTTGTCGATATATGGTGCTTCAAAACACGGAGTCGTCGGCCTAACCCGCGCCGCCGCCCTTGAATACGCCCGCAAAGGCATCCGCGTTAACGCAATTTGCCCAAGCTTCGCTGCCACCGCAATGGCGGGCGAAGCCGTTACCGATCCAGAGGTCGAGGCCCAGATGACCCGCGGCGTTCCCATGCGCCGTTTGGCAACCGTTAACGAGGTTGTTCAGGCCATTTTGTGGGCCGCTAGCCCCGCGAACAGCTTTACCACAGGCCAAAACATCGCGATCGACGGCGGACTTGGTGCGCTTTAGCTTGCCGTTGGGTCGTTCGTGACATCAAAGAAAAACTACACCAGACTGCCCAAAACTGCCGGAGGCCATTATGACCAACTACCCAAACATGTTCGCCCCTTTAGACCTTGGTTTCACCACGCTAAAAAACCGCGTGCTGATGGGGTCTATGCATACCAACCTCGAAGAAATCGGTGACTGGAACCGCATCGCGGAATATTTCGGCGAGCGGGCTGCGGGTGGTGTCGCGCTGATGGTCACAGGCGGCATGGCCCCGAATGTGGAGGGGGGCGTTTTGCCCGGCGCATCCGGTTTGTTTAACGATACCGATATTGCCAACCACAAAATCGTAACGGAGCGCGTACATTCCGAAGGTGGCAAAATCGCTATGCAAATCCTGCATGCAGGCCGGTATGCCTATAACCCCAAAGCGGTTGCACCTTCGGCGATAAAATCCCCGATCTCGCCGTTTCCACCAAGCGAGTTGGATGCGGCGGGCATAGAAAAGCAAATCGCGGATTTTGTTGTTGCTGCTGAACGTGCGAAACAAGCAGGGTATGACGGCGTCGAAATTATGGGCTCGGAAGGGTATTTCCTTAACGAATTCTTGGTGACCCATACAAATAAGCGAACCGATGAATGGGGCGGATCCTACGCCAACCGCATGCGCCTGCCCGTTGAAATCGTGCGCCGTTGCCGCGAGGCCGTCGGGGCGGACTTCATCATTATCTACCGCATTTCCCTGATCGACCTGATCCCGAACGGCCAAACATGGAACGAAGTCGTAACACTCGCCAAAGCAATCGAGGATGCGGGCGCGACAATTCTGAACACCGGTATCGGTTGGCACGAAGCTCGAATCCCGACGATTGCTACATCTGTTCCGCGCGCCGCATTTACATGGGTTACCAAAAAGTTAATGGGGGAGGTATCTATCCCGATTATCACCTCCAACCGGATAAACACCCCTGAAGTTGCCGAAAGCGTGCTGGCTGACGGATGTGCAGACATGGTTTCAATGGCGCGGCCCTTCTTGGCGGACAGCCAGTTTATGGCGAAGGCAGCGGCGGGCAAGGCAGACCAAATCGCGCCGTGCATTGCTTGCAATCAAGCTTGTCTTGACCACACTTTTTCCATGAAAACCTCGACGTGTTTGGTTAACCCCCGCGCCTGTTACGAAACCGAACTAAGTTACGACCCCGCAGAAACCGTGAAATCCGTGGCGATTGTCGGGGCTGGTCCGGCGGGATTGGCAGCGGCGTTGGTTGCAGCCCAACGCGGCCATAATGTGACGTTGTTTGATATGGCCGATAAAATCGGCGGTCAGCTAAACATCGCCAAACAGGTCCCTGGCAAGGAGGAATTCTTCGGGCTGGTCGATTACTACGCTCGAATGTTGGAGGTTTACGAAGTTGACGTCCGCCTTGGGCAACGTGTCCGCACCGATGATCTTACGGGTTTTGGCGAGGTAGTGATCGCCACAGGCGTCATCCCGCGTGATCCTGAAATCAAAGGGCAAAACGGGCCGAATGTTGTGAATTACATTGATGTGCTGCGTGACAAAGTTGCGGTTGGCAAACGTGTCGCGATCATCGGTGCGGGCGGGATTGGATTCGATGTAGCGGAATTTCTTACGCAAGAAGGCGCAAGCCCGACGTTGAATTTGGAAGAATGGAAAACCGAGTGGGGTGTCGGTGACCCGGCAACAACACGCGGTGGGTTGACCGCTTCTGGCCCCAAACCCGAAGCACCCGCGCGACAGGTCACGTTGTTACAACGCAAAGCGCAAAAGCTGGGTAAAGGTTTGGGTAAAACCACGGGCTGGATTCACCGCGCCGCACTTGCAATGAAAGGTGTCGAGATGATTGGCGGTGTGAATTACGAAGAAATCACCGCCGAAGGTTTGCACATTTCCACCGGTGAAGGGCGCGAAAACCCACGGTTGTTGGAGGTAGACACAGTTGTGTTGTGCGCTGGTCAATTGCCGGAACGCAGTCTGGCGGATGCTTTGGAAGCAAAAGGAATTACAGCGCATGTAATCGGTGGCGCGGATGTCGCCGCAGAACTAGATGCGAAGCGGGCGATCAATCAAGGGTCACGGTTAGCGGCCTCATTCTAACCCAGAATTGATGGCCCGAAGATCAAAAACAGGATCGTTACGGGCGAGACCCCGATAACAACCGCCAGCAAATATAGTGGAAAACTGAACAGTCGGCTGAGACCAGCCATAAACGCAATACCACCGCCACCACCAATAACCGAATTTCCGGGGATGTTGAACGAAACGGCAATCGCGACATAGCGGTGCCGTAAAAGAAACGGAATGAATCTTCTAGGCGCGCGTTCGACCAGCAGGTTCATGCGTTCATTCACAGGTTTTCGCGCCAAGTCGCGCAGCATGTGGCTGATGCGAGTCATTCCCAAAAAGTCGAAACATCCGCATAAAACGCGCTCTGGCACCAATCGCCCGATGAAAAATCCCACCGTCAAACCGATGATCGTGGACAGGTAAACCGGAATCGCCATTGGTGTGCCGAACATCACCATCAGGCCTATCCCAATTTCGACACCCGGCACAAAGGGCAAAGAGATTAACAAAGCGTAAAGGATTATCGCGACAACGGTGGCGCCGAAAATCATGCCCTCGTTTTCCGGTGTGATCTCCATTTTCACACGCTCGCCGATCCAGTCGCCAGCTTGATTGGCCAAATATGCGATTCCGGCGATTGCCAAAACCACCAGAACTACCCGCAGTGCCCTGCACATCAATCCATCTCGTTCATAATACCGACCAACTCGGTCGCGATGGCGGGTTCGGACATCGCGTGGCCAGCCCTGACTAGCCGTAATTTGGATTTGGGCCAAAGTTTATGCAGCGCATGTGCCGTGTGTGGTGGGCAAATCATATCGTAGCGACCTTGCACGATGTATCCGGGAATATTTCTGATTTTGTCCATATCCGCGAAAATCTGGCCGTCTTCACGCAAAAACCCTTTGTGGGTGAAGTAGTGGTTTTCTATTAGTGAAAACGCCTTGGCATAATGGGCCGGAACTCGCCCGCCATGCCCTTTTGAATCGAGGGTTGCCAGTGTGTTTTCCCACGCCGCCCATGCCCGAGAATACCGGATAACATCTGCATCAATCTTCCCGAACAGACGTTCACGATAGGCAGCGATCAAGTCGTGGCGCTCCTCCGCTGGGACCATATTCGAAAACGAAGCCCATGCTTCAGGCCAAAACTGCCCTGCGCCGCCACCATAGAACCAGTCCAGTTCGGCTTGCGTCATGGTAAAAATACCGCGTAATACCAGTGCGTTAACCCGTATTGGGTGCGCTTGGGCGTACAGCAGGGACAGCGTCGCGCCCCATGATCCGCCAAAAACTGTCCATTTTCGGATCCGCAAGGTTTCACGGATCACCTCGATATCGTCGATCAAATCCCATGTCGTGTTATTTTCAACGCTCGCATAAGGCGTTGAGCGCCCACACCCACGTTGGTCGAACAGGATCACGCGATATCGGTCGGGGTCAAAAAACCGCCGCATCGCCGGACTGCATCCGCCCCCCGGACCGCCGTGCAAAACAACTACGGGTTCGCCATCTTCGCGCCCCGATTGTTCGACGTAAATCGAGTGCCCACCAGATACTTCCAGCGTTTGTGTGTGAAACGCATCGCGTGCAGGATAAAGGCTGCGACGAGGTTTCTCGTCTTTATGGCTCGCATGTTCCAGCATATATGCTCTATTAGTTAATCATTCGCCCCAACATGGCAGGTAGAAAAGATGAGCGCAACGCAAACAACCGTTACTGTCGATCCAGCCGAGGTCGCCAAATTCGAAGCCATGGCTGCCGAATGGTGGGACCCGAAAGGAAAATTCAAACCGCTGCACGAAATGAACCCAATCAGGCTGGAATACATCGTGCAACAAATTTGCGCGGAATTCGGGCGTGACCCCAATTCGCTGCGCCCATTTGAAGGTTTGCGCCTGTTAGATATCGGGTGTGGCGGCGGTTTGCTTTCTGAACCTATGGCACGGCTTGGTGCAACCGTAATAGGGGCTGATGCTGCGGCGGGAAATATCCCCGTGGCACAGCTTCATGCTGAACAATCCGGCCTAGACATTGATTATCGTAATGAGACCGCCGAGGCCTTGGCCGAAGCTTCCGAGCAATTCGATGTTGTTTTGAACATGGAGGTGATCGAGCATGTCGCCGACCCTTTGGCTTATCTAACCGCATGCCGGCAACTGCTAAAACCAGGTGGGTTGATGTTGTGTTCGACCCTGAATCGCAACCCTAAAAGTTATATGGCTGCAATTATCGGAGCCGAGGTGATTATGCGGTGGCTGCCACGCGGCACGCATGAGTGGCAAAAATTCATCACGCCAGACGAGCTGTTTGAGCTGATCACCAGCGCTGGTCTGAAACCCGTTGACCGTAAGGGGTTCGTTTTCAACCCGCTGTTGTGGTCGTGGTCGATTTCAGATCAGGATTTATCGGTGAACTACGTGACGGCCAGCATCAAGCCGGAATAATCACTCTTCGCTGGCCAGAAGCATCCGTAGGTCGCGTAATATGGGCAAAGCGGCGCGGATTTTATCCGACCCCAAGCTTTCCACCGCATCATCAAACACGGGCGCGATTGCCCGAACCGCCTCGTTGCGGGCGGTGTGGCCTGCTGGACTTATGGATACAAACTTGCGCCGTGCATCATCCCAATCGGGGCGAATGTGGATGTATCCGGCAGCCTCAAGTTTCGAAAGCGTGTTAGTCATTGCGCCCTTCGTTACATGAAATACCCGTGCCAATTGCGCGGGAGTCTTTTCACCACCCAAGCGGGCGAAGTGGTTGAGGACAGTGAAATGCGACAGCTCCATCCCTTTGGGCAATGCGCGGCTGAAACGGGTGCGAGCCATTTGCTCCACAGCGGAAATCTCGCTGAACAGCGCGATCGCCAACGGGTCGTTTGATAGTTTGTCAGACATTACGCCTCGGGTGGTTCAAATTCGCGATCGTGGCCAAGCGAAGGAATTTTCGCACGCGCCTTGGCAACATCGTTAAGGTCCAAATCAACAAAAGTCACGCCTTGCGTTTCGCCACCATCAGCCAGAACCTCCCCCCAAGGAGAAATCGCCAGTGAATGGCCGTAAGTTTCACGCCGTGGTTCGCGCCCCCAATCATGTGTTCCGCATTGCGCGGGGGCCAGTACAAAACACCCGTTTTCAATCGCCCTCGCCCGCAATAATGCGTGCCAATGTGCGCGACCAGTTGGAACAGTAAACGCTGCCGGAGCGGTCAAAATACCCGCCCCCGCTTGCGCTAGTTGGCGATAAAGATCAGGGAATCGCATGTCGTAACAGATGGTCATCCCGATGTTTCCAATGCTGGTTTTCGCCAGCGTAGCTTTCGTGCCAGGCCGATAGGCAGAAGATTCGCGGTAGACCTCACCATTGCCTAAATCGACATCAAACATATGAATTTTGTCGTACCGCGCCACGATTTCGCCAGTTCGGGAAACCAGAAACGAGCGGTTGGCAAACCGCCCGTCCGCATCGCCCGTTTTCAACCCGAGTGAGCCGATCAATAGCCAGATATTTAGTTCCTTGGCCAGATCACGTAATCGCATCAAAGACGGATCATCCGCCTCGGTATGTAAAACCTCGACCTGCTGTTTGCGGCTAGACGAAATGATATTCGTGGTTTCTGGGGTCAGAACAAATTCTGCGCCGCCTGCATGTGCCTCGCGGATTAACCCCTCAACCATGCGCAAGTTAGCGGCTGGATCATTACTCGATGTTAACTGAACCAGCGCCACCTTCATTGGTTAGGCCAACATCTTGTCGAGACGGTCGTCACCCTCAAGGTCAAACAAATCATCGCACCCGCCAATTGGCTTACCGTCGATGAAAATCTGCGGAACTGTCCGCCCACCGTTGCTGCGCTGGGTCATCTCGGTGCGTTTAGCCGGACTCATCATTACGTTGTATTCGGTAAACTCGATGCCCTTTTTAGTCAGCAGGCGCTTCGCGGCGGTACAGTAGCCACAGATCGGGGTTGTGTAAATTTCGACGGGTTTCATTCCGGTACTCCATATATGTTTGCCCGTATATATAGGGTTTCATACGTCGCGTGCAACGCGGGCGAGTACCAGCGCGTCAATTCGTTCCGATCCGGCCATGCGCAGCGTCTCTGCACAGGCTGAAAGTGTGGCACCTGTAGTCATAACATCGTCGATTAGCAGGATGTTTTTCGGGACTTCGCGGCGTTTGTGTACAGAAAACACACCGCGCTGGTTTTCGTGGCGTTCTTCCCGCGTTAAACCATCTTGCGAGGGGGTTGCCTTGTTGCGCACCAGTAAATCGGGAATATACAGGGTACCTGAAATTCTGGAAAGGTGCCACGCCAGTTCCGCTGACTGGTTGAACTTGCGCTTGAAAAATCGCCGCCAATGTAGCGGGACGGGTACGATTGCATCAGCCTGCCGCAATAGTTCACCGCCAGATCGCGCCATCCATTCCGCCAACGGCTTACCCATATCCAGCCGATCCCCGTGTTTCAAACTAAGCACTGCGCGACGACCACCACCTGCGTAAATCACTGCCGCTCGCCCAACGTCCCATGCTGGGTGATGCGTAATACAGCTGTCGCATTTAATTTTTCCATCCGCCTCGCCCGGCAAGGGTGTACCGCATACATCGCAAATAGTACCACTGATAAACATCGTGTCAGTCCAACAATCTGCGCACAGGCTAGCCCCTTGTTCCGTTGGTTCCGTACAGGTCAAGCAGCGCGGCGGATAGATAACATCCAGCAATGCACCCTTTCCCTTGGCGACAAGTCGGGGTATCTGACCTTGCAGAAGGATTTGAGAATATGCAGACACCACCGGACCTTTTTGACCACGAACTGTTAGCCCAACGCCGCGCGCGAGCGGCCAACTTTGGCGCTGAAGGGGAGTTCCTGCACCGCGAAATCGCTGACCAAGTTTCAGAAAGACTGGAAGAGGTTAATAAAACCTTTACGGATGTGGCTATTGTTGGTCCAAAAGCGGGCTTATGGGTCGAGATGCTTGGCGGAAGTCCGGTTAAGGACCAAGAAACGCTGGAATTAGAAGAAGGTTCGCTTGATCTGGTTGTTCACGGTTTGGCATTGCATTGGGCCAATGATCCGGTTGGTCAGCTAGTGCAAATGCGCCGTGCGTTGAAGCCGGACGGCTTGATGATTACGGCCATGTTTGGCGGGCAAACCCTTAACGAATTGCGAACATCGCTGACCGAGGCGGAAACCGAAATTGAGGGCGGGTTATCCCCGCGCATCGCCCCAATGGGGGAAATACGTGACCTTGGCGGCTTGATTCAACGCGCAGGGCTGGCCTTGCCGGTCGCCGATTCCGTTAACTTGACGGTAACGTATGAAACGCCGCTGCATTTGATGCGGGATTTGCGGGCAATGGGGGAAACCAACGTCATGCACGCGCGGCGTAAAACACCGATGCGGCGCGAGACCTTGATGCGTGCGATGGATATTTACGCCGAACACTTCGCCGAAGCTGACGGACGTATCCCCGCAACCTTCGAGATCGTGTTCTTGACGGGCTGGGCGCCATCCGAGACGCAGCAAAAACCGCTGCGGCCCGGTTCAGCGAAGGCAAGGCTGGCCGACGCTTTGAAGGTTCCAGAACTTAACGCAGGCGACAAAGCCGAAAATTAATCTTCGGCTTCTTCCTTAACGGGCGCGGGCTTGCCGGGATTGGACGAAACGCCAACCTGTGCGGCACGCAAAAGCCGATCACCAATCGCGAAGCCCGAAGCCATAACCTGAATGATTGAGCCTTTGGTGGTGTTCGGCACGGGTGCTTCGAACATCGCCTGATGCAGTTTCGGGTTGAACTTGTCACCAATTTCAGGCGCAACCGTGACGATCTTGTGCTTTTCAAACACAGACAGCAATTCACGCAAGGTCAGCTCCAAACCTTCCGTCAAAGATTTGTGTTTCTCGCGCATATCATCGTCGATATTTTCCAACGCGCGTTCAAGATTGTCCTGAACCGACAGCAAATCGCGGGCAAGCTTTGTGCCGCCGTAAACCTCTGCATCACGACGATCCCGTTCGGCGCGCTTACGAAGGTTTTCGGTTTCCGCAAATGCGCGAAGCAGGCGGTCTTTCAGCTGGTCGCGCTCTTTAATAACCGCATCAATATCCGGATATTCTAGCGCGTCTTCTTCTAGTTCCAGATCTTCATCGGGTGTGTCGATATCGTCGAGAAAACCGTTTTCTTTTTCATCACTCATCTTATTTGCCTTCTATGTCAGGTCCGGCGGGACATTAAACGGCCCACCAGTTGCGCGGTATAATCGACAATCGGAACGATCCGGCCATAGTTTAGCCTTGTCGGTCCAATCACGCCCACCGCGCCAATAATTTTTCGCTCAGCGTTCATATAAGGGGAAACCACCAAAGAGGAACCCGAAAGTGAAAAAAGTTTGTTCTCTGAGCCAATAAAAATGCGAACGCCGTCGCCTTCTTCGGTTAAATCTAGCAATTGGGCCAGATCGCGCTTGCGCTCAAGGTCGTCAAACAGTTGCCGTATCCGTTCCAAATCCAGTTCCGAGGCGTCATCTTCGACAAGATTCGCCCTACCGCGAACAATCAAACGATCACGTCCGTCCTGTTCATCAACCCAAATCGCCAACCCGTCTTTGATCAGGCTTTGCGATAGGCGATCGAGTTCTTGGCGGTGCCGTTCAATTTCCCTCGCGACGACGCTTTGCATTTGGGAAACGGTGTGGCCCTCAAGAATAGCGTTCAGAAAATTCGCCGCCTCGCGCATGGCCGACGGGGTTAGGCCGATTGGCGGAGTGAAAAGGCGGTTTTCGACCTGCCCATCGGCGGTAACCAATACCACCAACGCTTTTTCAGGCGATAGCGCAACGAATTCAAGGTGCTTGATCGGGCTTTCGGTTTTAGGTGTCAGAACAAGGCTTGCACCTTGGGTCAGGCCGGACAGCATCGAACCAACCTTGTCCATCATACCGCCAATATCAGGTTCATTAGTATCAACCGATCGTTCAATTTCTGAACGCTCGCTGCCAGACACAGTTCCGACCTCCAACAAACCATCAACAAACATCCGCAAGCCAACCTGCGTCGGGATACGGCCAGCCGAAGTGTGGGGGGAATCCAGTAAACCCAACTGTTCAAGATCGCTCATCACATTGCGGATGGTGGCGGGGGACACCTTTTCCGTTAATGTTTCCGTAAGGGTTTTGGAGCCGACGGGATCACCGGTTTCCAGATACGATTCCACCACTTGCCGAAAAACCTCGCGGCTGCGGTTGGTCAGGTCTGAAAGCGGGGTGTTTTGCGTCATAATCATGCACCTTGGTTCACGTGAAACTATGCATTCCGGCGTGTTGGGTCAATCGCTGGGATGGACGCAAGGCGCGACTTTGTTTATGAGGCAGGAAAACAAACCCAACGGAGGCTTCCATGCGCCCATCTGGCCGTAATACCGACATCATGCGTGACATCGTAATCGAAACTAATGTCACCAAACACGCCGAGGGCTCCTGCCTCATAAAAATGGGCGACACGCATGTGCTTTGCACCGCCTCATTAGAAAGCCGCGTGCCGCCGTTCTTGCGGAATTCCGGCCTTGGCTGGGTAACAGCGGAATACGGGATGCTGCCACGCTCCACAGGTTCGCGGATGCGGCGCGAAGCGACGGCTGGCAAGCAATCTGGCCGCACGCAGGAAATTCAGCGCTTGATCGGGCGGTCATTGCGGGCTGGTGTGGATCGTGTTGCCATGGGCGAACGTCAGATCACTGTGGATTGTGATGTTATTCAGGCTGACGGTGGAACGCGTTGTGCGGCTATTACGGGTGGCTGGGTTGCGCTGCGCTTGGCTGTTAACCAATTGTTAAAGGCTGGCGACATCAAAGAAGACCCGCTGACAGATCATATCGCTGCCGTTTCTTGCGGAATTTATGGCGGGCAACCTGTGCTAGACCTTGATTACATAGAGGATAGCGATGCTGGCACGGATGCGAATTTCGTTATGACTGGCGCTGGTGGATTGGTTGAAATTCAAGGCTCAGCCGAAGGCGCGACGTTCTCTCGTGACGAATTCAACATACTGATGGACTTAGCAGAAAAAGGCGTGGCCGAACTGGTTACCGCACAGAAAGCTGCCATCGCCTGATGCGGAAGTTCACCGAACCCAAGCTACTGGTCGCAACCCACAACAATGGCAAGTTGGAGGAGATTATACGTCTGCTTGAGCCTTACGGGATTGCAATTACATCAAACGGTGAACTCGGGCTGCCCGAACCGGATGAAACCGAGGACAATTTCATCGGCAACGCACGGATCAAGGCGCATGCGGCGGCGAAAGCTAGCGGTTTGCCTGCGTTGGCAGACGATAGTGGCATTGTGGTCGATGCTTTGGGTGGCGCGCCCGGGGTTTATACGGCTGATTGGTCCGAAACCTCGAATGGCCGCGATTTTCCTATGGCGATGACCAAGGTTTGGGACAAGCTGGAGGCCTTGAATGCGCCCGCACCGCGAACCGCACGGTTTTGTAGTACGCTGGTGTTGGCTTGGCCGGATGGCCATGACGAGGTATTTGAGGGAAAAATCGAGGGGCAATGCGTTTGGCCAATGCGCGGCGAGGAAGGTCATGGATATGATCCGATGTTTATGCCTGATGGTTATGATATAACGTTTGGCGAAATGGATCGCTGGGAAAAGAACAAGATCAGCCACAGGGCTGATGCGTTTAACAAACTGGTCAAAGGATGTTTTGAATGACCGATGTGAAACGAATTTCGACAGGCTCCCCATTTGAAAAGACGTTCGGGTACAGCCGCGCCATCGTTAAAGGTGGTTGGTGTTTCGTGTCGGGCGTTACGGGGTATGATTATACCACAATGAAGATGCCCGACGGGGTCGCCGTCCAAGCTCGGAATTGTTTTAGCACAATCAGCAGCGTTCTGGCCGAAGCTAGCTTTGAAATGGCCGATATTGTGCGCGTGCAATATACAGTTGTGGATGCAGATCTGGTGGATGAACTAGTCCCAGCACTTGGCGAGGCGATGGCGGACATCCGCCCCGCCGCCACGATGGTTATCGCGGGTTTGATTAAACCGGAAATGCTGGTGGAAATTGAAGTCACTGCGTTTAAAGGATAGCAATGGAAGATTGGCGAAATGCGGGCTTCGGTGTCTATATCCACTGGCCCTTTTGCATGCACAAATGCCCCTATTGCGACTTCAACAGCCATGTTTCACGGGAAATAAACCAATCCGCCTGGCGAGAGGCGCTTTTATCGGACATTCGCCGTAGCGCTGAAGAATTGCCAGACAGGCAGGTCGATACCGTGTTTTTTGGCGGTGGCACACCAAGCCTGATGCCCCCCGAAACCGTCGCTGCCGTGATCGAGGAGATCGGGCGCGTTTGGCAACTGGCCCCGAACGCGGAAATATCGTTAGAGGCCAATCCAACGTCTGTTGAGGCAGGGCGGTTCGCCGGATATTCCGACGCAGGTGTGAACCGTGTCTCTATGGGAATCCAGTCTTTGCGCGATGCAGACCTAAAGGCGCTAGGCCGCATGCACACCGTTACCGAAGCTCGCGCCGCTTTTGATATTGCCCGAAAACAATTTGATCGCGTTAGCTTCGATCTGATTTATGCACGCCAAAACCAGACACTTGATGATTGGGAAGCGGAGCTGTCAGAGGCGATTGATATGGCCGTCGATCACTTGTCACTATATCAGCTAACTATTGAAAAAGGCACACGTTTTGGCGATATGCATGCGCGTGGGTCGCTGCGAAACCTTCCAAATGACGCGCTGGCGACGGATATGTATTTCCGAACGCAAGAGGTGTGCGAACGATACGGCTTGCCTGCTTATGAAACCTCAAACCACGCGCGGACTGGTGCAGAAAGTCAGCACAATCTGGTGTACTGGCGGTACGGCGATTACGTCGGAATCGGGCCAGGGGCACATGGGCGGGTCACCGTGAAGGGGCAAAAACTGGCGACAGAGACCTATTCGGATCCAAACCGGTGGTTAGAGCAAGTCGATAAAACTGGCTGGGGGCGGAAATCTGTCGAAGTGGTGACCCCGGCTGATCAGGCAAGCGAGTACTTGATGATGTCCCTTAGGTTATCCGAGGGCAGTGACCTTAATCGTTATGCTTCTTTGAACGGTGATAGTCTGGACCCCGCGAACGTTGAAGAAATGGTGTCTGGCAGGTTTGTTTCACGTGAAGGCCGCATAATAAAGACCACACCCAAGGGCCGGCCATTGTTGAATGCAGTGCTTCGACAGTTATTGGCCTGATAGTGCGAATCGTTTGGCTAATCCTTGGGGCGATATGTGTGTTGGCAGGGTTCGCCGGCATTTTCCTGCCCGTATTGCCAACGGTACCGTTCTTGTTGCTCGCCGCATTCTTTTTCGGAAAGTCATCACAAAGAGCGCACAACTGGTTAGTGTCACATAAGACCTTCGGGCCATCCATTCGTGATTGGCAGGAAAACGGAGCCATTAGCCGTAAGTCCAAATATCTGTCAGCCGTTTCTATGGTGGTTGTTTTCTCCATATCAATTTTGTTCAAGGTACCGGTATATATTCTTATGATTCAATTAGTTACGTTATTATCAGTATCGTATTTCATATGGACAAGGCCAAACGCATAATCACTGTGACAGAAGTTGGCAAAGGCCATCTAACTGTTCCAGATCGGCGTATTTAATCCGCAACTCTCCACTTTGACCGCCTGCTTTGTGATCAATACTAACCTTAACGCCGAGATGCGCTGTCAAATCATCTTCTATCGCCCGTGTATCCGCGTCTTTGGTAGATTTTAACTGCCGTTTTTGCACTGCACCCGGCTTTTTCGCCTTGGCCAATGCCTCGGCTTGCCGAACGGACAAGCCCTTCGAAATTATCACCCGCGCCAGCGCGACTGGATCTTCCGCAGGCACCAACGCTCGTGCGTGGCCTGCGGAAATTTGGCCGCTTTGAAGATACTCTTGTACTTCTGATGGCAGATTTAACAGCCGGAGAAGGTTTGCGATGTGACTGCGGCTTTTACCCAAAGCTGCCGCCATTTTCTCTTGCGTGTGGCCAAATTTATCCATTAGTTGGCGATATCCCATCGCCTCTTCCACCGCATTCAAATCAGCACGCTGGATATTTTCGATGATGGCTAACTCCAACACCTCTGTGTCAGTCAGCTCGCGGACTAAAACAGGGATACTGTGCAGCTTGGCCCGTTGTGCCGCGCGCCAACGACGCTCACCAGCAACAATTTGATAGCCGCCTTTATTATTAGGGTCAGGCCTAACAATTAACGGCTGAATCACGCCTTTTTCAGCGATGGACGCAGTCAGGTCTTCGAGATCCTTTTCAGCAAATGTCCGGCGTGGCTGATCCGGATTCGCAAAAACCTTTTCGATTGGCACATCAGTATCACTCGATCGCATGGCAACCGCTGCGTGGGTGTTGCTCCCCTCATCAAGATTGACATCTGCCAACAATGCGGAAAGACCACGCCCTAGGCTTTTACGTTCGGTTTTCTTTGCCATTTTTCAATATTTTCAATCTGTTACGTTATCATTCATACGCCGAAGCAACTCGGCAGCTAGTTTCTGGTACGCAATACTGCCGGAACTTTTGTGATCGTAAATCAACGCTGGAACCGAGTGCGAGGGCGCTTCGCTAAGCCGGATATTTCGAGGGATAATAGTTTCGTAAACCAAATCCCCGAGGTTTTCACGCACATCATCCTCAACCTGCTTGGACAGGTTATTTCGGCGATCATACATCGTCAACACGATCCCCTGAATCTTTAACTTAGAATTTAGCGATTGCTTGACTTCGCGGATCGTCAGCATCAGCTGCGACAGACCTTCAAGCGCAAAAAACTCGCACTGTAGCGGAACAAGAACCGAGTCCGCCGCCACCATCGCATTTACGGTTAGAAGGTTCAGCGATGGCGGGCAATCGATCAATATGTAATCAAAGTTGCAGGCCAGCGCCTCATCCGACGTCAACGCCTTTTTCATCCGCAACACACGGTTTGGATCATTCACCATATCCACATCCGCGGAGCTTAAATCATTTGTCGAAGGTGCAATGAAGAAGTTTGGGATCATCGTTTCTTGCGCGATTGCCGAAAGTGCAGTCTCCCCTTCAAGCAAGTCGTAAGTCGTCAACTCACGTTTGGCCGGCGTAATTCCCAGCCCTGTCGACGCGTTCCCTTGCGAATCCAAATCGATTAGCAACACTTTCCGCCCAACAGCGGCCAAGGCCGTGCCTAGATTTATCGCCGTGGTGGTTTTCCCAACCCCGCCTTTTTGGTTTGCCACCGCAATCACGATTGGGTTTTTAACGGGTGTAATAGTGCTTTTAGACACGTTTGAATTCTCCGATGCGGAGTATAACTGCGTCTGGATCAGTCATACTAGGAAATGTCTCGCATGCCATATGCCAACAAGATGACGTTTCGGTCAATTCTGAATCGACTCGTGTGCCCTTAGGAAACAAACAAATCCCAGCTGGATTTCTATGTTGTTCTGCAAATTCAAGTAGTTGCGTAAGAGAAGAAAGTGCGCGTGCTGACAGTACATCTGCGCCTTTCGGTTCAAGTTTCTCTATTCTTTGGGTAACCACTTCAACTGAAATTCCCATTTCTCTTGCGGCAGATTGAAGAAATACAGACTTTCTTCTATCACTTTCTACTAAGGTAACCTTCAGTTCAGGTGCCTTCTCAGCAGCAATTGCGCCAATCACCAGACCCGGGAATCCGGCACCAGACCCGATGTCCATCCAAGTCTTGGCCCCCTCCGGTGCCAGCGGCCAAAGCTGCGCAGAATCTGCCATGTGTCGATGCCAAATATCGCTAATTGTGGACTTTGCTACCAAATTTATCTTGGGGTTCCACTTGATCAACAGTGCAGCATACGCTTCCAACCGATCCATTGTTTCACGTGAAACACCGAATATCTCAGCGAAGTTAGTCTGGGAAACCGTTAAGTGGCTCATGCCGAGCGCTTCTTCGGTTTACGTATATTGGCGAGTATCAAGGTCAACCCCGCTGGCGTCATCCCGTCAATCCGTCCAGCCTGCCCCAGTGTGGCTGGCTGGATGCTCGTAAGTTTACTGCGCAGTTCGTTGGACAGCCCCACGATGTTTTCATAGTTCGTATCCGTAGGTATCCGCAGCGCCTCATCCCGGCGCATCGCTTCGACATCTCTTTTCTGACGAGCTATATAATGTGCATAGCGCGCATCATTCTCGACCTGTTGCGCAATTTTAGCAGAGACATCCGCCAACTCCGGCCAGATATCTGACAGCTTGGAAATGGTCACCTCTGGATATGATAATAGATCAAGCGCGGTACGCCGAACACCGTCCTGGTTGACCTTAATGCCATAAGCCCCAGCTTCGCTTGGAGAAACTGACAGGTTTTGACAGCTTGCTTTCGCTTTCTTCAAAGACTCCATGCGGTCGTCAAACGCCTCTTTCCTTTGGTCTGAAACACAGCCCAGCGATATTCCAATTGGTGTCAGCCGCTGGTCAGCGTTATCTGCCCGCAGGGAAAGCCGATACTCAGCCCTTGACGTGAACATCCGGTATGGCTCGGAAACGCCGCGTGTCACCAGATCATCAATCATCACACCGATATATCCATCCGCGCGGTCGAATAGCACGGGTTCGCGCCCCTTTACAGCCAATGCAGCGTTCAGCCCCGCTACAAGCCCTTGTGCTGCTGCTTCCTCGTATCCGGTTGTCCCATTCACCTGACCAGCGAAGTAAAGCCCTGGGGCCGCCTTAACCTCAAGCGTAGAGCGTAGCGCCCTGGGGTCGATATAGTCGTACTCGATCGCATACCCCGGTTGTAAAATCTTGGCGTTCTCCAAACCCTTGATCGACGCGACATACGCTTCTTGAATATCCACTGGTAGCGAAGTTGAAATACCATTCGGGTATACCACAAAATCATTAAGGCTTTCCGGCTCCAGAAAAATCTGGTGGCTACCCTTGTCAGCGAATCTAACAACTTTATCCTCTATTGAAGGGCAGTACCTAGGGCCAACCCCTTCAATTTTTCCGCTGTACATCGCTGATTTATTGATATTTTCTCTAATAATATCATGTGTTTGGTTGTTCGTATGGGTAATCCCACAAGACACTTGTCGTGCAGTCGGAGCATCAGACATAAATGAAAACATCGTGGGCGCGTCATCACCCTTTTGCATCTCCAGCCCATCCCAATTGATGGTTCGTCCATCCAATCTAGGTGGCGTGCCAGTTTTCAAACGCCCCAACGGTAGGCCCAACGCGTCTATCCGTTCCGCCAAAGCTACAGATGATTTATCACCCATTCGGCCGCCAGCGTGCGTTTGGCCCCCAATATGAATGACGCCACGCAGAAAGGTTCCTGTGGTAAGGATAACTGCCCCCGCAGAAATTTCACTACCGTCGCTAAGAACAACACCCTCAACTCTATCGTTAACAACGATCAGATCAGAAACCTCGGCCTCGATAACCTCCAAATTTGCGCGATTTTTAAATTCGGCCTGCATGGCAGTTTTATAAATTTGGCGGTCCGCTTGGGCGCGAGGCCCCTGAACCGCTGGCCCTTTTCGGCGGTTAAGCAGGCGAAACTGGATACCGGCCTGATCCGCCACACGGCCCATCACGCCATCAAGGGCATCAATTTCCCGAACAAGATGCCCTTTTCCAAGGCCACCGATTGCAGGGTTACAGGACATTTCACCAATTTTATCAAACGCAAGCGTGATCAATGCGGTCTTCACGCCCATTCTGGCCGCCGCTTGGGCTGCCTCCGAACCGGCGTGACCGCCGCCTATTACAATCACATCGAACATATGTTTCACGTGAAACACTCCTACTTTCCGATACAGAAACTGGAAAATATCACATCTAGAACATTTTCCACATCTACACGCCCTATCATAGAATCCAAAGATCGCAAGGCTTGCCGCATGTCCTCTGCCGCAAGGTCAGACCATTCTGCTCCCGCTTTTACATGAATTTCCGCACTGTCCAGTGCCGCAATACCTTCTACCAAAGCAATACGGTGTCGTTCTCTGACTGCTGAACTGGCGCCGGCGGCCCTGCTCGCAAGCTCTTGGGAAAGCTGGTCGAGCAAGTCTTCCACACCCACACCCGTTAACCCCGAAACACAAAGCTCAGCTGATTGCGTTACGTCAGCCTTACCATACGCGATGATATCGCCAGCCTTGAATACAACGCCCAAATCTTTGTGTGTTTCACCTGCTTCAAGTAAAAACACACGGATGTCGGCTGCCTCCGCACGTGTCCGCGCGCGCTCAACTCCCAAGATTTCAATTTCGTCCGCCGAAACTCGTAATCCAGCAGTATCAAGCAATGTTATAGGTAATCCGCCAAGGTCCATCCGTACCTCAATGACGTCTCGGGTCGTGCCTGCGATTGCCGAAGTAATTGCGGCATCCTTTTTGGCTAACATATTCAAAAGGGTGGATTTTCCGATATTAGGGCGCCCTATTATGGCCACCTCGAACCCATCTCGAATCCGCACAGAAATACCGCTGCCATCTACTTCAACCTGCATTCCACTGCGGGCACTATCAATCAGATCCAGCACTTCAGGCGAAACATCAACCGGCACTTCTTCATCCGCGAAATCGATGGTGACCTCTAACAATGCCACTGCGCGTATCAATGTTTCACGCCAAACTTGGGTTTTCACGCTTAACGCGCCGCGCATCACCGTCAACGCTTGCCGCCGCTGCGCTTCGGTTTCAGCGTCGATTAAATCTGCCAAGCCTTCAACCTGCGCCAAATCCAACCGCCCGTTACCGAGCGCCTGACGTGTAAACTCCCCTGCCTCCGCCAAACGGAGCCCATGGCAATTGGATAGCTCCCGCAAAACCGCGGCCACAACAGCGGCGGAGCCATGCAAATGTACTTCGACCACCCGCTCGCCGGTAAAACTGGCCCCGGCATCAAAGGTCAGAATCAAAGCCTCATCAAGCGGTTCTCCATCCAAATCACGGACAATACGAACAGCGGATCGTTTAGGTTCGGGCAAATCCTTAACCAGCCTAGATACGGCATCCCACGCAAGCGGCCCAGACACGCGCACAACTGCAACACCCGCCCGACCACGCGCCGTTGCCAATGCAAAGATTGTATCGTGCATATCTGTATCCATTTGTAATTAACCAGAAAACCATATGATCTTCATCGAAATATACTTGGTGTTAGCTGTTCATGGAATCGAAGAACTCGGCGTTGGTCTTCGTCTGTTTCATCTTGCCAAGCAAGAATTCCGCAGCATCCGTAGTACCCATCGGGTTCAAAATACGGCGCAACAAGAACATCTTGGTCAGCTCGGATTTCTCGACCAATAACTCTTCTTTCCGCGTACCGGATTTCAGAATGTCGATCGCCGGGAATACCCGTTTATCGGCAATCTTACGGTCCAGAACAACCTCGGAGTTACCCGTTCCTTTGAACTCCTCGAAGATAACCTCGTCCATGCGGCTGCCTGTATCAATCAGCGCAGTCGCGATAATCGTAAGCGAGCCACCCTCTTCGATATTACGCGCCGCACCAAAGAAGCGTTTCGGACGTTGCAAGGCGTTGGCATCAACACCACCGGTCAAAACTTTACCGGACGATGGAACCACTGTGTTAAACGCACGACCAAGGCGCGTGATGGAATCCAGCAAGATCACAACATCACGTTTATGTTCGACAAGCCGTTTTGCTTTCTCGATCACCATTTCAGCAACGGCAACGTGGCGCGAGGCAGGCTCGTCGAAAGTCGAGGCCACAACCTCGCCTTTAACGCTGCGCTGCATATCCGTAACTTCTTCGGGGCGCTCGTCAACCAACAGCACGATCAAGAAACATTCAGGATGATTTGCCGCGATAGATTTAGCAATATTCTGCAAAATCATGGTTTTACCAGTTCTTGGCGGTGCCACAACTAATGAGCGTTGTCCTTTACCAATAGGCGCAACCAGATCAATAACCCGTGGAGTTTTGTCTTTAATCGTAGGGTCCTCGATTTCCATAATCAGCCGCTCGTCCGGATAAAGCGGTGTTAGGTTGTCAAAGTTAATCTTGTGTTTGGACTTTTCGGGATCCTCAAAGTTGATCAACGCAACATCCACCAACCCGAAATACTTTTCCCCTTCGCCTGGTGCCTTGATTACACCGTCAACCGTATCACCGGTACGCAACGAGAACTTACGGATTTGCTCGGGACTAACATAAATATCTTCCGGTCCGGCCAAATAGTTGGCAGCAGGTGAACGCAAAAAACCAAAACCGTCTTTCAGAACCTCAACCACCCCGTCACCGGAAATCTCGATACCATCCTCGGCCATTTCCTTGAGGATGGCGAACATCATATCGCCTTTACGCATCGTGGTTGCGTTTTCGATTTCCAGTTCTTCGGCCATTGCCAACAAGTCTGCCGGAGTTTTAGCCTTCAGTTCAGCCAAAGATAGTTTTTCGATTTCCATAAATTTACCATAGTTCTATGCCCACACGACAACTGCCATGCAAAGCTTTTCAATTGGGGAGCGCACATTCTGGGCGAGAACCGCCCGTGCTTGCCGTTACATATCGGTTTTTTCAGCTAAATGTCAAATATTGATTAAAACGGCTTGGGAATGACCATAAATACAATGATTAACATCAACACCGTCGGTACTTCGTTCGCCAAGCGATAGGCGCGGCCGCTTCGGGTGTTTTCATCGCGTTCAAACTCTTTTCGGCGCGCGGATAGCCAACCGTGAAAAGCAGACATTCCGATAACCATTGTCGCTTTGACCCACGGCCAACCCGTTGACCAATCAACAATTCCGGGGGTGAAAACCAGGATTAACCCGAAGGTCCATGTCGCGATCATGGCTGGATTAATGATCGCGCGGATCAATTTGCGTTCCATCACCTTGAAAATCTCTGACTGTTCACTGCCGACAGGCGCCGTTTCTGCGTGATAAACAAATAGCCGGGGCAAATAGAACATGCCAGCCATCCATGAAATTACCGAAACAATATGAAACGATAGTATCCATGGATAAGCTGATGTTAGAAAGGTGTACATAAGGTTACCCTCTGATAACTCTCAACATTTTTTCAACATTCGCCGGATCACCTTGCGGTGTAATCCCGTGCCCTAGGTTGAAAATATAGGGTCCCTGACCAAGAATATCCAACAACCTTTTGGTTTCACGCTCCAATGACGCGCCACCCGTGATCAACAACATCGGATCAAGGTTGCCTTGCACAGTAACTTTGCTCTGCAACTCATCTCGCGCCCAGTCAGCCGGAACTGAAGTATCAATCGCTACACCATCAAACACACCAGTATCGGCGAACTTGATATAACCACCACCCGCACCGCGTGGGAAACCGATCACTGGCAAACCGGGAAATCTGTCTTTCAGTTCGGTTGCAATTCTGACGGCTGGTTTCAGCGCATATTCTTCAAAGCAAGACCCACCAAGTGCGCCAGACCAACTATCAAATAATTTGATAACTTCAGCACCTGCTTCAACCTGTTTAGCCAAATATTCAATCGTTGATTCTGTGATCAGATCAATCAATTTCCCAAACCCTGCCGGATCACGGTACATCCATTCACGCGCCGGTGCTTGATCTGGTGTTCCACGACCAGCAATCATGTAGGTTGCAACCGTCCAAGGTGCCCCGGCAAAGCCGATCAGCGTCGTTTCTTTGGGTAACTCCCCCGATAAACGCTTAACCGTCTCGTAAACAGGCCCTAGAACATCATGAATATCATCTTTGCCCTTCAGCTTGCTTAAATCAGCCACACAGGTGACTGGATTAAGCCGAGGGCCTTCACCTTCAGCAAACCACAAATCCATTCCCAATGCTTGAGGTAGCAACAATATATCCGCAAACAAGATCGCTGCATCAAATCCATAGCGACGGATCGGTTGCATGGTAACTTCTGTTGCAAATTCAGGGTTATAACACAGGTCTAAAAACCCGCCTGCGGTAGCACGTAATTCACGATATTCTGGCAAATATCGCCCAGCTTGACGCATCATCCAAACCGGAGGCGTTTTTAGCGTTTCTCCAGCAAGTGCGCGGAGTATTGTTTTCTTTGGCGAACCGGTCATTTTGTTCTCCCTCTTAATAATAAGTATTTAAGAGAAGTTGTGGTTGATAGTAGATAGTCTGAATAATGTGGATTACCGCGTTTAGATAGTTTTGCACAGGGTTATCCATAGCGACATCTGCGCCTATCTCGTATATTTTGCAAGATAATAGGTAAAAGCAGATGATTTCATCCACAAGGTCGGAAAGATTTTTTCCACAAGTATAAAAATGTGAATAGAAAATCAAAGGGTGTGTAAAACTCCCAAGGAAAAATTTCGCTGTGGATTACATGGACTTTTCCATAAGTTACCCCCTAAACAATCCACAGACCGATTTCGGAGCGCCGCATTGTCGAAAACTTACCAAATAGTATTATTATCCGATGCGACAGGTGAAACCGTCGCTGCCGCTGCCGAGGCTGTCGCAAGCCAATTCGTTGGGATGCCTGTTGAGATCACCATGTACCCGTTTGTGCGAAGTATCGAGCGCGCAAAATCCCTGATTGAGGGTTTCATAAACGCAGATCTGGTTATTTACACGATCGTTAGTGCAGAAATTACCGAACTAATCGAGGTCGCAAGTAACAAACAGAGCTTTAAGGCGATCTCGTTGTTGGGGCCGGTTATGGAAGCGTTTGAGGGTCTCGACGGTCTTCAACCTACGGGTCAACCCGGGAAGCAGTACAAAGTCGATAAGGATTATTTAGAACGGGTGTCTGCGATTGATTATGCGATTTCGCATGATGATGGGTTAAGCGGTGAGTACCTTCGCCAAGCAGACGTGATACTTGTCGGTGTCAGTCGTACATCCAAAACGCCGACCTGTATTTATTTGGCATATCAGGGGATTAGGGCCGCGAATGTGCCGTTGATACCGGATCAGGACGTTCCTGAAAGTTTTATAGAAGCATTGGCCGCTGGTGTTCCTGCAATAGGGCTAATTGCTAGCCCGACGCGCCTGTCGCAAGTTCGCAAACATCGTCTGAAAGCTTTGGGAAACCCAGAACTGGTTGCTTATGCCGAACCAAAAGACATCCAAAACGAACTTGCTTCCGCACGGTTGTTTTTCGAGAAGCACGGATTGCCCGTCATTGATGTAACCCGTCGCTCGATCGAGGAAACGGCGGCAGCCATACGCGGCATTCTAGCGGAGGCAAAAACATGAAACGGCTTATTCTGGCTTCAGGTTCAAAAACCCGCGCGGAAATGCTGCGAAACGCTGGTGTATCGCTGGAAACCATCGTTGCGCGGGTTGATGAGGACGCGATCAAATCCGCCTTGATGCTTGAGGGCGCCCCTGCGCGGGACATAGCCGATGCCCTTGCCGAAATGAAAGCCCGGCGCGTGGCCACCAAAAACCCGGAAGCGCTAGTGCTTGGCGCTGATCAAGTACTGGTGTGTGAAGGCAAACTATTCGACAAGCCGGACTCCATTGATGCTGCGCGAACGCAACTCAAAACACTGCGCGGAAAAACGCACGAGCTTCTTTCCGCAGCGGTTATTTTTGAGGATGGCACACCTGTTTGGCGCCATATCGGGCGCGCACAGTTGATGATGCGCCCTTTCAGCGATGAATTTCTGGAAAACTATCTACAAACACACGCAGAAGATTTGTTTACAACCGTTGGGGCGTATAAGCTGGAGGCACAAGGCACGCAGTTGTTTACGCGGGTTCAGGGCGACTACTTTTCAGTTCTGGGCCTACCGTTATTAGAAGTACTGGGTTTTTTAAGGACACGAGGAATTTGTCAGGAATGAGTAATATAGTACCCCCCTTAGCCGGCGTAGTAGGTTGGCCGATTAGTCATAGTAAATCACCGGCATTGCATGGCCATTGGTTAAAGCGATACGGTTTGGCGGGCGAGTATCGGGCAATCGCGCTATCACCCGATGAATTCGAAACAGGTCTTCGGAAGCTATCTAAAAAGGGCTTTAAGGGTGTGAATGTAACCATTCCCCACAAGGAAACAGCTTTGAAGATTGCCGACAGCATTACTGATCGCGCCGCGCTGATCGGGGCGGCGAATACAATCCATTTTCACGCAGATGGGTCAATCGGTGCGGATAACACTGATGGTTATGGTTTTATCCAAAACCTTTACCAAAACGCGCCGCTGTGGAATCCTAAATCCGGCTCGGCGCTTGTCGTTGGCGCAGGTGGTGCTGCACGCGCAATCGTTTGGGCGCTTTTGAATGAGGGTGCGCCGATTGTTCGGCTGGCAAACCGTACCCGTATTCGTGCCGAAACCCTCGCCAATCACTTCGGGGCGAAGGTGGAAGTGGTGGAGTGGAGCGAAATTAGCGAAGCGATGGAAGGTGCGGCAACGATCGTCAATACCACCTCGCTTGGTATGAAAGGGCAACCGGAATTGCGCGTACATTTTGACGCTGCTTTACCCGAAGCATTGGTAACCGACATCGTATACACGCCGTTAAACACGCCTTTCCTTGAAAAGGCGCGGTCCCGTGGCCTTGATACGGTTGATGGCCTTGGTATGCTTTTACACCAAGCCGTTCCAGGGTTTGAAAGTTGGTTTGGCCAAAAGCCAGAGGTTGACGATGAACTTCGTAAAGCAGTGCTGAACGCATGAATGATGGGGCATATATTCTGGGGCTGACAGGTTCTATTGGTATGGGAAAATCTACCACAGCCGAATTTTTCCGCGCGGCTGGCGTGCCGGTTTGGGATGCGGATGCCTCGGTTCATAAGCTCTATAATAAAGGTGGTACAGGCGTTTCAGCCATTAAGGCTCTCGTTCCTGCTGCTATCAAAGATGGCGCAGTTGATCGCGGCGCGTTGCGGCAAGCAATATTGAATGACGACGGGTTGTTAAAACGGATCGAAGATGTCGTGCATCCATTGGTCTCGGCGGATCGACAGGACTTTCTGAATTCTAATTCCGATAAACCACTGGTCGTTTGCGATATTCCGCTGTTGTTTGAAACTGGGGCGGATAGCTGGCTAGATGGCGTTTTGGTCGTTACAGCAGACGAAAACGTGCAAAAACAACGGGTCATGGACCGCAAGGGAATGACCCATGAGGTTTTTGAAACCATATTGGCCAAGCAAACTCCGGACGCGGAAAAACGCCAGCGTGCAGATTATCTGATTGATACAGGATTAGGGCTAGACCACGCGCAGGCAGAGGTTTTATCACTGATTGAACGGCTAAAGGGGAAGTAGATGCGCGAAATCGTGATGGATACAGAGACAACCGGACTCGACCCGAATTCCGGTGATCGGATTGTCGAGATCGGCGCGGTGGAACTGTTTAACCACATGCCCACCGGAAAAACCTACCATCAGTACATTAATCCACAACGAGACATGCCCGAGGGTGCGTTCGCCGTTCACGGATTAAGTGCCGAATTTCTGTCTGACAAGCCGTTGTTCAAGGATATTGCACAAGCATTTCTTGATTTTGTTGGCGAATCCAAAATGATCATCCACAACGCCGCGTTTGATATGAAATTCCTCAACGCGGAATTGAAATGGGTGGAAAGACCGGAGCTTCCATGGGCGCAGGCGTTGGATACCTTGGCGATTGCACGAAAAAAATTCCCTGGCGCGCAGAACTCGTTGGATGCATTGTGTCGCCGGTTTAGTATTACGACTGAACGGGAACTACACGGCGCGCTGCTCGATTCCGAGATCCTTGCCGAAGTTTATCTGGAACTGATCGGTGGTCGTCAGCCGGATTTTGCGCTTTCGGTTGTATCTGATAATGACGTGTCGGATGATGGGGCCGCTGCAAGCTGGACTCCACCACCGCGACTCAATCCCTTGCCGCCGCGTATTACCGAGGTGGAATCCGAAGCGCATAAGGTGTTCGTGGAAAAACTGGGCGAAACCGCCGTTTGGAAGCAATTCAAATAAAAAAGGCGACCGAATGGCCGCCCTTTTCGAAAATTCAAATAGTTTAGGAAATCGGCGCGTCTTTAGCCTCGGCCTGTGCTTGGGCCATTTTCGCCATTTGATTGCGATAAAGTGCAAGAAAATCGATGTTGTCCAAGTTTAGCGGTGGATATCCACCGTCACGCGTTACATCGCCAACAACTCGGCGCAGATAGGGGAAGATCATCCGCGGACACTCGATCATCAAAAAGGCGTGCAACTGTTCGTTAGGAACATTTTCAATTTTGAAACGACCAGCATAATCCATCTCTAGAATGAAGATTTTATCTTCACCGATGGTGGCGTTAACCTTCAGCTTATTAATCACTTCATACTGACTTTCGCCCAATTTTCGTGCATCGAGCGCAACCTGAACCTCGAAGTTGGTTTGGCCTTCCGGCATCCGGTCTTTTTGAATCGCTATGTTTTCAAACGAAAGATCGCGGATGTACTGGTTAAGGACCTGTAAGCGGGGCTGCTGTGGGGGTGTAGCCTCGGCCGTGCCGTTATTCTCTTCTGCCATTTCGAAAATTTCCTGATGTGGTTCTAATTACTGGAAGTCGGAGTATCACTTCTGCGCAGGAGGAACAATCGCTTGTTCACTCCTCTGGACGGGTCCAGCCGGAATTCCCGGGCTTCCCGTTCACGTTGTCTTCGACAACCTCGAAATCTCCTTCAAGCACGGTATCAGATGCATATTGTGTCTGCGATTGAAATCCGGATGATGTATAAACCGTAGCGCGCGCTTTTAGTTGTGCGGTAATGGCACGAATAAGCGCTTGGCGCACCCGCGGGACTAACAACAACAATCCAAGAGTATCGGTGAAAAACCCCGGTGTTAGCAGCAGTAATCCCGCGATCAGAATGAACGCTCCGTTTGCAATCGGATCTGCCGGATTTCCGCCGCTCTCAATGCTGGTTTGCAACTTTTGCAGCGCGGCCATGCCTTGCGCGCGCATTAATGCTGTACCAACCAATGCAGTCAGAACGACGATAGCCAGCGTTGGCCACAGCCCGAGGAACCCTCCGACCTGAATGAATAGACCGACCTCGACGATCGGAACCGCTACGAATAGAAAAAATAGCCACATATGCCTTTTCCAAAGTTTACATCGGACCAATGGACTTGGCCCCTCACAATGCTTACATAGGTAGCGAATAGGCTGAACGCCAATGTTTAGCCAGAATTTTTTCGAAAGGTCGTTCCGATGGGTTCGCAACTGGTTCAAATTATTGTTCTTGCCGGCGTGGCGCTATTTCTGGTGCTTCGCCTTCGCAGCGTTCTTGGAACGCGCGAAGGATTCGAGGATACTACGGCCCCCGTACAAACTCCAAAACGTAAGTTTGAAGTGATTGAGGGTGGTGGCGAAGACTTTGATATTTCAAACTTTGTCGATCTAAACAGTGAAACCGGCAAGGCACTTGCAGCGATGAAACGAATTGAACCCGGATTTTCGGTTGAGGTGTTCACTGGCGGTGCGCGCCAAGCTTATGAATTGATCCTGATGGCATTTGAAAACGGCGATCTGCCGTTTCTTGAGCAATACCTTGCGCCTGACGTATACGAATCCTTTTCTTCCGCGATAACAGCGCGCGTTGATAGTGGTCTGACCGTTGATGCGAACTTCATTGGTGTAAGCAGTGTTAAACTTGTTGGTGCGAAGTTCGACGAAGAAAACAGAGAAGCCGAAATCACGATGAAATTCACTGGCGAGCTGACATCCGTTGTCCGCAACGCCGAAGGTGAAATCGTCGAGGGTGACGAAAAGCACATCAAGAAACAATCCGATACATGGACATTTGCACGCCTCATGGGTGGCGATAACCCGAACTGGCTTTTGGTCGGAACCGGGGCTTAAGCCTTTGTTATGGTACGTCGGAAGCACAGAAAACTAAGCGAGGACGATCAAGAGGTGTGGTCAAAGGTTACCCAGACCACTGCCCCCCTGCATTCTGTGAAACCCTTCAAGGTAACATTTAACCTTGAACCGGAACGCGTGCCAATGGCGCAAAAACCGTCACGGCAGATGATCCGCCCGTTGACGCAGATCGGCGGAATGCGGCCAGAGGCACGCGTGACCATTAATCTGGCACTCGACCCGATGAAGGCCAGCGAAAAGCCCGACCAGCAGATGGACCGCAAGAATTTTGATCGCCTTCGTAAAGGTAAAATCAAGCCGGATGCGCGCCTTGATTTGCACGGGCTAACGGCTGCGCAAGCGCACTCGGAATTAACAGCTTTTATTCATCGCAGCCACGCCGCTGGAAAACGGCTGGCGTTGGTGATTACCGGCAAGGGTAATTCCACGCGCATGAGCGAGGACATCATGCCGACGCGCCAAGGCATTTTGCGCCACAGCTTACCGCATTGGCTGAACGGTCCTGATCTGAAGCCGAAGATTTTGCAAATCACGCCTGCGCACGCCAAGCACGGCGGTGGCGGGGCCTATTACGTTTATTTGCGCCGCACCCGATAGCACACAAAAAAGGCCCGCCGAATGAACGGCGGGCCAAATTTCCAATCACCAACGCTTACTGGATCGGTTGACCATTCGCCAATATGCCATTTTCCGAGAATGTAATTTCGGAGATGAACTGATCAGCCTCAGCGCCTGGTTTTCCAAACGCCATCATCATGCCCATAGCCATACCGGCTTGCATTTGGTCCAGTAAACCAAGGGCCACCAGCTTGTTCGCCAATGTCGAAATACCGCGCATGTCGATATTCACTGAACCTAGAGGCATCGGGATCTGGCCGGAATTGTCAAACGTTGCAGCACCGTCTACCTGAATTGAAGCTCCAGCCAACGACAGAAGGATTTGGTTGATATCCAAGCTATAAATCGTGGCAGCCGATGTTGGATCGCCACCCCCAACTGCGGCCATTGCATCAAGTTGCACCAGTGCTTCGATATCAATATCCAACTGTGCCGGATCGCGTGAAATCGTTTGGTTCGGATCAATCATTGACCACAGTCCCTCACCGATAACCAAATCAGCGAACAGAATATCTATAACCATTTCCGCAGGTGCATCCGCAGCGCCCGCAGGAATGACAAGCTTCACCGCCATTTCACCCATTCCAATTTCCACAGGCGGAATCGGCATTCCCGCACCAGGCGTCACAACCATATCAAAACCGTCGGCATTAACATCATAGGTGATGTTTCCATCGACGATTTCCAGCAGTATGGAGCCTTCACCAGAAGTGCCTTCCATCTCCACCGCGACACCATCGGCTACCATCGACGTTACGAATTCGCTGGCACCGCTGTTCATTTTGAACACGCCGGATTTGCTGCCATCAAGATATCCAAGCGCGTCTTCTTCATCTTCGGGGATATCAAACTCGAACGACAAGGTTGTGGCGCCTGTGGTTTGTTCGACATCCTGAGATTGACCCTCAAAGGTATAATCGTAGGCGACGTCCATTTTCTCGGCATCGAAACCACCCTCAACATACATTTCTTCAGTTGAAACTAGCAGATTGAAATCGACTTCCCCAAGATCAATAAAGAGTTTTCGCAAAACGTCACTTTGAGGGTCGCCACCGTCTACGATAAATTTGTCGGCCGAGAATATGACTGTAACATCTTCAGTGCTCATTGCTTCGCGCAGCAAACCGTTAGTGGTAAGCTCAAGTGCGGACGACTGGATTTCGAACGAAAACTCTACGCCCTCCGCTTGACCTGAAAAGTCAATGGTATCGGAAACTGTAAACGTAACATCTGAACCTGACGGCACACCCTTTAGCCAATCCAGAGACATTGAAAACTCGCCATCTGGTGCGGCGATCACCAAATCGGTGTATTTTACGCTGCCATCACCACCAATAATTCGTTCACCATAAGAAACATCTGTACCATCATCCATCATACCACGAACAACCAGATCGAGGGTTGTTTCCAACTGGTTTTGGGCGATAGCGTAAGATGCACTGCTTACGATCGCGACGGTCGTAAAAGCTGTTACTAATTTTTTCATACTATAATCTCCTACAATGAATAGAATTCTGCACGGAGTTTATCCGCGACATGAATGACGGGCAATAGCCTAACGGTTGAATAGATAAGCATGGATTAACAGGCAAACAACTATTCGCGGATTTCGGCCTGCCCCACGCCCCAGATTTCGGACTTCGCAACCCAGCCTTCAAACCCACCCGCTTCAATCTCGCACCAATTCGGCAGACATGTTCCAAGGGATGCAATCACACCCTTTTCCGCCAGCGCAATTGTTCGCGCCCCTTCATTCGGGTCGGCGCGCAGGGCAATACGCTGCCCCTGAACAACAACGGTGCGGTGCCCGCTTAACAGTGAATAATGTATCCACCCGCCGACACCATCTTGATCTTGCACGCGCCGCCAATGTTCAAACTCGGCGGTAATTTGCAGCGGCGTGCCACGGTGTTGCAATACCCAGTCGATACGATGAGACTCGCTCGGCCCGCGCCGAATATTAGCTTCCGAGACCTTCAGGCTGACAAAACGGGGTAATGGCAGGTTCGTGCTTGGCCCAAGTTCCGCATTGGATGACTGTTGTGCATTCACAACCGGAACGCCCATAGAAAAGGCGGCCACCAGAATAGCGATAGCTCGCAACAAATGTCGCATGTACTTAATCATAATATACGCCTGTAATCTGCCTGCATCGCGCGGTTTGGTATTTTTACCATTCCCCCGCCGTTCCTTTGCTGCCATGTTAGCACAAAGTTTTCAACCCGAGGACGCAAAAACAATATGCCAAACGCACCCCTTAAGGTCATCGTAACCCGCCGCCTGCCCGAACCTGTCGAGACTCGTATGCGTGAGCTTTTCGATGTTGAGCTGAACGAAACAGACGAAAAGATGGATGCGGAGGCTTTGACCAACGCGATCAGCCGCGCCGATATTCTGGTACCAACTCTTGGTGATACAATAGACCAAAAGATGCTGGCTCATGCCGGTGACAACTTGCGCCTGATTGCAAATTACGGTGCAGGGTTTGACCACATTGATGTGCAAACCGCACTGCAGCGCGGAATTCTGGTTTCAAACACTCCGGGTGTGTTGACGGAAGATACCGCCGATATGACGATGGCAATGATCTTGGCTGTTCCGCGCCGCCTTCGGGAAGGCACGATGTTGATGCAGCAAGGAGATTGGCAAGGTTGGTCGCCCACCGCGTTGATGGGTCATCGGATTGGCGGCAAACGTCTTGGTATTTTGGGTATGGGCCGAATTGGTCAGGCCGTCGCCGCGCGCGCCAAAGCGTTCGGCTTGCAGGTCCACTACCACAATCGACGCCGCTTGCATCTTGATACCGAAGCGGCATTAGAGGCAACGTATTGGGAAAGCCTTGATCAAATGCTGGCGCGGGTTGATATCGTATCGATCCATTGCCCACACACCCCCGGTACGTTCCATTTGCTGAACGCCCGCCGCTTGAAGCTAATGAAATCCAGCGCCTTTATTATCAACACCGCCCGCGGCGAGATCGTCGACGAAAATGCCCTAACCCGCATGTTGCGCGCAGGCGAACTGGCCGGAGCGGGCCTCGATGTTTTCGAGCATGGTAATGATATTAACCCAAGGTTAAAGGGTTTGAACAATGTCCTGCTGTTGCCGCACATGGGTTCCGCGACCGTTGAGGGCCGGATCGAGATGGGTGAAAAAGTCATCATCAACATCAAAACCTTCGCCGACGGGCACCGCCCACCAGATCAAGTCGTGCCGAGCATGCTCTAGCCAGACTTACCACAAACAGGGCAATCTGGATTGGCTGCCAGCTTGAACTTTCGGGTCTCGCCATAAAGTGCATCAAATATTAACATCTGGCCGCGCAGGTTTTCGCCCGCGCCTGTAATAAACTTAATCGCCTCGCCAGCCATCATCGAGCCCATCACACCAGCCAAAGCGCCCATCACGCCAGCTTCGGCACAAGACGGGGCCAACCCATCGGCAGGCCGTTTTGGAAATACGCAGGCATAGCACGGGCCGCCATTCGCGGGGTCATACAGGCTGATCTGTCCTTCCCACTGGCTCATTGCTGCTGAAATTAACGGTTTATTAAGGCTTACACACACTTCGTTAATCAAATACCGCGTGTCGAAATTGTCAGACCCATCCATGACCAGATCGTAACGCGCGATAATATTTGCGGCGTTCTTGGCTGTGATACGGGTTTGATGCGGTTCAATAGTTACGTGGGGGTTAATGCGGGCAACGGCCTCGATTGCCGATGTAACCTTTGGCATCCCGACACTTTCAGTCGAATGCAAAACCTGCCGCTGGAGGTTGGACAGGCTGACAACGTCATCATCTACCACCCCCAAAACACCGACCCCCGCCGCTGCAAGATACATCAAAACCGGCGACCCAAGCCCGCCTGCGCCAATAACCAACACCCTTGCGCGGCGCAGTTTTTGCTGACCAGCCCCGCCAATTTCGCGCAAAACGATATGGCGTGCGTAACGTTCGAGTTCCTCAGCTTCCATCATTCCCCTCCCGCGCCCGTGTTTTTCGGCGTATCCACCAGATTAATACCCCGTATGCAATCACTGGTGACGACCACAACAAAAAGCGCCCGCCAAACCCGAAACTATCGGCGATTCTGACACGGAAGATATTCGCAGATGGCAGAAATTGCGAGCCTATGATTGTCAGCGCAAGCAGCACCGAGATTCCAGTATACACCCAACGCGGCGCACGCAAAACCCGCGCATATCCCAGCGCCAGAAAGGTGATTAATAAAACGGTAACCAATCCACCGGACGCAAGCCGTTCCAGCATTTACAGACCGTCGAACAAGGAGGTGGACAAGTAGCGTTCCGCAAAACTCGGCAAGATCACCACGATCCGTTTGCCTGCCATTTCGGGTCGCTCGCTGATTTCCACCGCTGCCGCAAGCGCGGCCCCTGAAGAAATACCAACGGGAATGCCCTCGCAAGTCGCCAGCATCCGCGCCATCTCGAAGGATGTTTCGTTGCTTATGGTGATAATCTCGTCGATTAGGTCAACGTCCATAACGTCCGGAACAATCCCCGCGCCGATCCCTTGAATTTTATGGGGCCCAGCAATGCCGCCGGATAGAACGGGGCTGTCCTCTGGTTCCACAGCGACTATTTGTACATCCGGGTTCCGTTCCTTCAGAACCCTCCCGACACCAGTGATCGTACCACCAGTGCCAACGCCTGAAATAAACACATCGACCTTGCCGCCGGTATCCTTCCAAATTTCCTCGGCTGTAGTGGCTTCGTGTACTGCGGGGTTAGACGGGTTCTCGAATTGCTGGGGTAAAATTGCTCCCTCAATCTCGTTAACCATTTCTTCAGCCCGATCAATCGCGCCTTTCATACCCTTGGCCCCGTCCGTCAGTTCCAACTTCGCGCCAAGCAGCGCCAACATTTTACGGCGTTCAACGGACATGGTGTCCGGCATCGTTAGGATCAGGTTATAGCCACGCGCAGCACACACGAACGCCAGCGAAATACCGGTGTTTCCACTGGTCGGCTCGATCAAAGTGCCACCGGGTTTCAGCGCGCCCGAGGCCTCAAGCGCGTCAACCATTCCGACACCGATACGGTCTTTCACAGACCCCAAGGGATTAAAAAACTCAAGCTTCCCGCATATCTCGGTACTCACGCCCATTTTGGCGGTAAAACGGGATAGGTTCACCAAAGGCGTCCCGCCCATAGTTTGCGTTATGTCGGCATATATTCGGCCATGTGGCGATGTCGGCATTGTGTAAACTCCTCTTAACTCGCCAGATTATACCGAGTTTTCAAAGAACGGCTAGACCTATCGGAGCTTCGCGACTTCGCGTATTTGGCAATAATAGGGCGGTGCTTCACCGAACCGTTCATGTTTGTTAAGAAAGGTTGCTAAATGGTAAAGCTGACGGATTCCTCATCGGCACGCTTAATACTTTTTGCTTCGGCATCACGGCACAAATCTTCCATCGTGATTGCGTCGTAATGTTTCAGGATGTCGTCCTGCATTTCATCCCAAATAGGGCTGATGATCTGTTCGCCCAGTTGCGCGCGGGACACAGTGGAATCCTCTTCGTTTTCCATTTGGTTAACAACTCGTAAAACGTCGCCCAGTGTAATCCGCCGCCGTTCCCGTGCTAACGTATATCCACCGCGCGGGCCACGAACGCCTTTCAGCACACCAGCACGAACCAGTTGTTGCAGCACTTGTTCCAGATACCGCTGCGGAATACCTTGGCGTTCGGTGATATCTTTCGATTGCACCGGATGCGGACGCCCGTTGTAGGCGATATCCAGAACGGCCTCTAGGGCCAGAACGATTTTACGAGACATTCGGAGCATGGTTACGTTTTCCCCGTAGAACCGAAGCCGCCAGCGCCGCGTTCGGTTGTGGTTAAGGAGGTTACTTCAATAATTTCGCATCGCGTGACCTGTGCGAACACCATCTGCGCGATGCGCTCGCCGTGGGCGATGTGGAAAGGTTCGTTGCCTTGGTTAATCAGGATCATCCCGACCTCGCCGCGATAATCGCTGTCGATGGTGCCGGGTGCGTTGACCAGTGTTACGCCGTGTTTAAGGGCAAGGCCTGAACGCGGACGGATTTGGACCTCGTACCCCATCGGAATTTCAAATTTCATACCGGTCGGGATCAAGGCCCGCGCACCAACGGCGAGGGTGATGCCACCGCCGCGCACACTGGTCGGAAAATTCGCCCGTATATCCATGCCTGCCGAACCTTCGGTTTCATATGCAGGCAGGGCGATTTCGGCGTCGGAGCTTTCTGTACGGTGTATGCGAAGTGTTTGTGTCATACCAAAGCGTCGGCGATTTTAGTGGCGAGCTTGCGGGCAACGTCAACCTTGCTCATCCGCTCCCATGTTTCCTGTCCGGAGTCGGAAATCAGCGTAACGGCATTTTCGGAGCCACCCATGATACCCGTTTCCGGTGAAACATCGTTTGCTATGATCCAGTCGCAGCCTTTGCGCGCATGTTTGGCTGTCGCATTGGCCAGCACGTTGTCTGTTTCTGCTGCAAAGCCGACAACCAGTTGCGGGCGGCCTTCTATCATCTGCGAAACGGTTCGCAACACATCCGGATTTTCAGCAAATTCAAGCGCGGGCATATTGCCAGCCCCATCCTTTTTTATTTTGGAGTCCGCGGCATTCGCTACACGCCAATCCGCCACGGCGGCCGCAAAAACAGCGGCGTCGGCAGGCAGTGCGGTTTGCGTGGCTTCAAGCATTTGTTGGGCTGTTTCAACCTCAACAACATTCACGCCTGTGGGCCGCTCCGCATCCGCAGGACCTGTGATAAATGTAACACTTGCGCCAAGGGCGGCCAAAGCTTCGGCAATCGCGGTGCCTTGCGCGCCCGACGATCGGTTGGCGATATAGCGCACCGGATCAATGGGTTCGTGCGTTGGGCCGGATGTTACCAAAATGTGTTTGCCACTTAGCGGGCCATTTGCCAGTGCAGCACCGATAGCGCGGACAATTTCCAGAGGTTCAGACATCCGACCGGGGCCAAATTCACCACAGGCCATGTTCCCGTCATTCGGGCCAACAAACTGCACGCCGTCGGATTTAAGGGTTGTGATGTTGCGTTGCGTTGCCGGGTGTTCCCACATGCGAACGTTCATCGCGGGGGCAACCAGTACGGGTTTATCGGTGGCCAGTAAAAGCGTCGTCGCCAGATCATTCGCTTGCCCTGTCGCCATCTTGGCCAAAAGGTCAGCCGTCGCAGGGGCGACAACCAGCAAATCAGCCGCGCGGGAAAGCTGGATATGGCCCATCTCGGCTTCGTCGGTCAGATCGAACAGATCGGTATAGACTTTCGTGCCAGCCAGTGCGGCAACAGATAGGGGCGTTACAAATTCGGTGGCGGCGCGCGTTAATACAGGCGTTACTGTTGCACCACGTTCAGCCAGCCGCCGGATCAAATCGAGGCATTTATACGCCGCAATCCCGCCGCCAATCACAAGAAGAACCTTCCGGCCTTGTAGCATTGTTCAATTCCACGGAAATAAATCTATTTACTATTTGGCAATGTATTTTATTGCCACGAAGGTTTCAAGTTGGAGTATAGGCATATTGTTCAACTGTTCGTGGATTCCGTTAATCAAGTGTGAAAGGATGCAGGCGCAACAATCTGGAACGTATCCATGCCTTCAATTTCACATCTATCAATAATCCTTGGCGGTGCGCGCTCCGGCAAGTCTACGTTTGCGGAAAGGCTGGCATCAAGCGCCAACCGTCCGCGTGCCTACATTGCCACAAGTCAGGCGTTTGATGTGGAGATGGAGGTTAAGATCGCAAAGCACCGGCAAGATCGCGGGCCTGATTGGCAAACTATCGAGGCTCCGCTGGATATAGAGGGGGCGTTGGCGCAGGTGCCAGCGAACTCCGTTGTGTTGATTGATTGTCTGACCTTATGGCTTAGCAATCAAATGCATACCGATGCAGATATAGATGCAGAGGTTACCAATTTGTTAACCGTTCTTTCTGCGTCCCCCAATCCGGTGATTTGTGTTTCGAACGAAGTTGGGATGGGCCTTGTGCCGGACACCCCTTTGGGCCGCCAGTTTCGCGACTTACAAGGCATGCTTAACCGCAAAGTTGCCGAACAAGCTAACCTTGCCGTGTTTGTTGCGGCGGGCCTGCCGTTAGCCCTTAAAGGCATATTACCAGAGGGTTTAACATGACCACACGCCTCTGGTTTGTTCGCCACGGCCCGACCCATTCCAAAGCGGCGGTGGGCTGGTCTGATCTACCCGCTGATCTATCCGATTTGGTGGCTCTGGATCGGCTTTCAAGCTATCTTCCATCGCAAGCCAGCATCATTTCGTCGGACTTACAACGTGCGAGCGCGACGGCCGATGCCGTTCAAGGCGATCGAAACCGCCTGCCAAATACCCCGACCCTGCGGGAAATGAACTTCGGCGATTGGGATGGTCAACTTTTCGCCGACATCGCGAAGTCTGATCCAGAAACCAGCCGAAAATTCTGGGAATCCCCCGGTGCTATCGCTCCGCCAAATGGTGAAAGCTGGGACGATCTATCTAAACGGATTTCCGGTGCGGTTGATGCAATAATCACCGGCCACGGCACTGGTGACATTATCATCGTCGGCCACTTCGCCGCAATCCTGACCGCTCTGCAACGCGCCAGCGGGATGAGCGCAAGGGCGGCCTTCACGTTCAAAGTCGATAATCTTTCAGTTACGCGTCTGGATTATCTGCACACTTCGAAATCTTGGCGGGTACATGGTGTAAATCATCTGCCGTGATATGTTCCATCCGGTTTTCTGATTGGACGTTGGGCACAACCGCGCATAAATTCAACGAAAAGGGAGGTTTTGATGACGTATTCATTGGCTATCGGTGATAAAATATATTCCAGCTGGTCTTTGCGCGGTTGGTTACTTTTCGCGAAATTCGACATTCCGGTAGATGTTGTATCGGCCCGAATGTATTCGCCCGAATTTCTCGACATGCTAAAAAGCTTCGGGGGCGGGCGGTTGGTGCCTGCTATTCGTTTTGATGCGCCTGACGGGCCGGTGATTGTGTCCGATACCTTGGCGATTGCTGAAACGTTGGCCGAACGTCACCCTGACAAACATATGTGGCCACAAGACCCTGCGGCGCGCGGGTTTGCACGGTCTATTACTGCAGAAATGCATTCAGGTTTTGCAGCCCTTCGTAATGATTGCGCAATGAATTTGCGGCACTGCTATCAAGGTTTTGCGCTTTCGGATGCGGTTATGTCCGACATCACCCGCATTGAAGCAATTTGGTCGGAGGCACGATCGCGCTGGGGTACATCTGGCCCATGGCTGTTTGGCGAATATTCTATCGCTGACGCATTTTATGCCCCGCTCGCGACGCGGTTGTTGACGTATGGGTTACCGATGAGCGCCCTTGCCAAGGAATATGTCGAGACCACGATCAACGACGCGTCGTTCAAAGAATGGCGCACCGGCGGCTTGGCGGAAAACTACGTTCAGCCAGGGTATGATATGGACCTCCAGAGAACTCCTTGGCCAAATGCCTAAAAATTAACGAAAGTTTAATGGTTAATGCGCGACAACTGTTCTTTTGAAACAGGAGTCCTCATGATTGCGCGCGCTTACACTGTCGCTTTTCAAGGTGTTGAGGCCAAGTTAATCGAGGTGCAGTGTTCACTTGCACCCGGAATTCCGGCGTTCAACATGGTTGGTTTGCCCAACAAGGCCGTTTCGGAATCCAAGGAAAGGGTCCGTGCGGCGATTACAGCGATGGGCTTGGCCCTGCCTGCCAAACGGATCACGATCAACCTTTCCCCGGCTGATTTGTTGAAGGAAGGCTCTCATTTCGACCTGCCAATCGCCATGAGCCTGCTGGCGGCGATGGATATCCTGCCAAAAGACGAGGCCGCCCGGCAGGTTTGCCTAGGGGAGCTGTCGCTGGATGGAACTTTGGTGCCGGTGGTCGGCGCACTGCCAGCCGCAATGGCCGCTGCGGAGGCGGATTTCGGGTTGATCTGCCCTAAAGCCTGCGGATCAGAAGCCGCGTGGGTTGGTGCCGTGCAGGTCATCGCGCCCAATTCCCTGTTAGATTTGGTTAACCATTTTAACGGGCGCAAAGTATTAACAACGTCTGAACCCGGCGAGGTTCATACCGAGATTTCCACCCGTGATTTTCGCGACGTTAAAGGACAGGAAAAAGCCAAACGCGCGATGGAAATTGCAGCGGCTGGCCGGCATCATTTCTTTATGATTGGGGAGCCCGGGGCCGGTAAATCTATGCTCGCCGCGCGCCTGCCCGGAATTTTGCCACCGCTTGACCCGCAGGAGGCGTTGGAAACCTCGATGATCCATTCACTGGCAGGGATGCTGGTAGAGGGTGGAATTTCGCGAACACGGCCGTTTCGCACACCGCATCACACGGCTTCGATGGCGGCGATTGTCGGGGGCGGGCGCAATGCCAAACCGGGGGAGATTTCGTTGGCGCATAACGGTGTGCTGTTTCTGGACGAGTTTCCCGAATTTGCCCGCGCCGTGCTGGAAACCCTGCGCCAACCGGTTGAAACCGGCGATGTGGTCGTGGCGCGCGCAAATGCCCATGTGCGATATCCGTGTAAATTCATGCTGTTGGCGGCGGCGAATCCTTGCAAGTGTGGATTTTTGACGGACCCTGAACGGGCCTGCGCGCGTGTTCCGCTGTGTGGCGATGAATATCTGGGCCGGATTTCGGGGCCGTTGATGGACCGTTTCGACATCAAGGTTGAGATTCCTCCGGTCGAAGTTTCGGATCTGTCGCAACCGCCACCCAAAGAAGGGTCAGCGGAAATTGCGGTGCGGGTGGCCCAAGCACGCGAAATTCAACGGGTGCGGTTCGCGGAATATGATGGTATGTCAACGAATTCGGACGCTGAAGGGACGCTGCTGGAAGCTATTGCCGAACCCACAACCGAGGGCCGAAAATTGCTTGGCGATATGGCGGAACACTTTCGGATGAGCGCGCGAGCCTATCACCGGATTTTACGGGTAAGCCGGACGATTGCGGATCTGGACGGTGAACGAATCGTACAGCGTCACCATATTGCCGAATCTGTCAGTTACAGGTTTTACCGTGAATCCGCGTCTGGACGCGCCAAATTGGGTTAACGGCCTTTGAAAACGGGGGCACGTTTTTCGGATAGCGCAGCGAGACCCTCGTGATGATCTTCTGACGCAAAGCATTGTGCGACGCGTTGGGTGGCGGCGTTAGCATCTAACGTTCCACGACTGATTTCCAGAATAGTGCGTTTCATTCCCTGAACGGCGAGCGGCGCGGCGCTATCAATGGTGTCAGCAAGCGCCTCAACGCGTTCGTTTAGGGTATCGGGTGCGACTAGGTAATCGAGAAACCCGATATAGAGAAGCGCTTGATTTTCAAACCGTTCTGCCAACAAAAACACCCGCCGTGCGGTTTGGGGGCCGAGCTTTTGGACATACCGCGCAATTCCCGTAGCGTCGTAATGCACGCCAATTTTTGCCGCGGGAACGAACATTTTCATGCCGGTAACGCCGATACGAAAGTCACACGACAGAGCCAGTTCGACCCCACCGCCGTAGACACCGCCATTCAGGGCGCAGATTGTCGGGGTGTGGAAGTTTTCAAGCGCATCGCAAAGGGTGGTCAGCGGATTGTTCGACCAATCCCCGCTTCCGACATCACTCAGCGATACGCCAGAACAAAAGCTTTTCCCCGTGCCTGTTAAAACCAGCACACGAATATCGCTGCTGGTCCATTTTTCCAAAGTTGCACGAATATCACCCATTGCTTCGCGCGTTAAGGAATTGTGAACATTTGGGTTATTCAGCGTTATTCGCCCGATTCCGCCTGCTAAAATGGCCTCGATCACAGATCAAAACTCGCGAACAGTGGTGCATGGTCGGATGGTCGTTCCCACCCGCGGGCATCGCGCAACAAGCGGCTGGAATGCGCGGTATTTGATATGTCATCTGTGGCCCAAATGTGGTCAAGGCGGCGGCCTTTGTCTGCCGTATCCCAATCTTTGGCGCGGTATGACCACCAGCTGTAAAACTTGCCGTCAGGGATGTCTTGCCGCGTAATATCCACCCAATTTCCGGCGTTTTGTGCGGCGGCGAGGTGTTCCACTTCGATCGGGGTATGGCTGACAACTTTCAAAAGCTTTTTGTGATCCCAAACATCATCTTCCAACGGGGCGATATTCAGATCACCAACGAGGATGGATTTTTTCGGCGCCTCACTTTGAAACCAGTCCCGCATTTCGGTTAGAAAATCTAGCTTGTGGCCGAATTTTTCGTTCTTCTCACGATCCGCTTCGTCGCCACCTGCGGGAATGTAATAGTTGTGAATGGTCACGCCGCTTTCCAGCCGCCCAGCGACGTGGCGCGCATCGCCCTTTTCGCAGAAATCACGGTGTCCCGCATCGACCATCGGCAGACGGGAAAGAATGGCCACGCCGTTATAGCCTTTTTGCCCGCGTGCGATCAAATTGTACCCCATGGCGGCGAAGTTCTCGGTCGGAATTTTGTCCGTTGGGGATTTGCATTCCTGAAGGCACAGCACGTCTGGTGCTTCTTCGGCCAGCAGCTTCAAGACCAGCGGTTCACGCAAGCGGACAGAGTTGATGTTCCATGTGCAGACGGTAAGGGTCATTATTCTCTCCGGATAAATTCGCGCCGAGTCTACCGTAGCGACCACTGACCACAAGTCAAAAAAGACCCGCTACGATAAACGCAGCGGGCTCAAGTCTCAGGGAGGAATTCTTAGGAAACGAGGCGGTAACCGCCGCTTTCGGTAACTAACAGCCGTGCGTTTGATGGATCCGGCTCGATCTTTTGGCGCAGGCGATAGATGTGTGTTTCCAGCGTGTGCGTGGTGACGCCAGCGTTATAGCCCCACACTTCGTGTAGCAGAACATCGCGGGCAACGACCGCATCGTTGGCGCGGTAAAGGAATTTCAGGATGTTTGTTTCTTTTTCCGTCAGGCGAACTTTCTTCTCGTCGTCATCCAGCAGCATTTTGGCGGCTGGTTTGAACGTGTATGGCCCAATGGTGAAAACGGCATCTTCTGATTGTTCATGCTGGCGAAGCTGAGCGCGGATGCGGGCCAGAAGCACGGGGAATTTGAAGGGTTTGGAAACGTAATCGTTTGCACCGGCATCCAGACCAAGGATGGTATCGGAATCCGTTGTGTGGCCTGTCAGCATCAAAATCGGGCTTTTAACGCCTTGTTTACGCATTAGGCGGCACAATTCGCGGCCATCCATATCGGGCAGGCCAACATCGAGGATTATCAAATCGTATAGCGCCTCTTTAGCCTTCTTTAGGCCGTCCGCACCGGTTCCCGCCTCGAAAACATCGAACTCGTCCGTCATTACCAATTGATCGGCGAGGGCTTCGCGTAGATCTTCCTCGTCATCGACCATTAATATTTTCTTAATGCTACTCATTTTCCGGCTCCTCCGTGCGGTGTCCTTCATATTTGTTGTGAAAATGGCTTGGGTGCAAGGTTTTGCGCCCTTTGCTCACACAGGCGTGTCACTTTTGCGGGAAATGTTTCAATTCCGGTAGCTAGGGGATATATGAATGAAAAGAACTGAAACATTATGGCCGAATTTCATGACCTTAGCTTTGAACCGACAGGAACGCATCGCCCGAATGGGAAGTGATATCCGTATCGGTGTGCCTGTTGCCGTACTTGATGGGGATAACGGCGCGCTGGTTTTGGCGGCCGAGGTTGTTAGTGCCGAACGATTGGCCGACCTGCGCGGAATGGCGGGGATTGTAGAGCTGGCGATAACATTGCGTCGCGCGACGACATTGAAAACCGCCGCTTATGACGGTGACGTGGCGCGAATTGTTATTCCGGCGGATGCGGGGATTGCGTGGGTGCATGCGATGGCGGACCCGTCGCAAGATTTGACTGCGCCGATGAAAGGGCCGTTTCAGGCTATTCGCGGGGCGGGGGCCGATATTCACCGTGCCAGTATCGCGCTGGCCAAACGGGCGCATTTGTTGCCGGCGGCAGTTGTTCTATCGCTTGGGCGGGACCGCGCGGAATCTTTGGCGAAAAAGTATGGGCTGAACCGGATCGAAGCGGCGGATTTGTTGGGAATGGACGAGGTTTCCGAGCTGACGGAGGTTTCCGCCGCCCGCGTTCCACTTGAGGTTTCCAAACAAGGCCGCGTGCGCGTATTTCGCCCGCGTGATGGTGGCGAAGAGCATTACGCGATTGAAATTGGCAATCCTGATCGCTCGGCTCCCGTTTTGTCACGGTTACATTCGGCGTGTTTCACAGGGGATTTGCTGGGGTCGTTGAAATGCGATTGTGGCCCACAACTGCGCGCGGCGTTGGCGCAGATCGGGGACGAAGGCGCGGGGGTTCTGCTGTATATGAACCAAGAAGGTCGCGGGATTGGCCTCGCCAATAAAATGCGCGCCTATGCTTTGCAGGACCAAGGGTTTGATACGGTGGAAGCGAACCATCGGTTGGGGTTCGAGGATGACGAACGCGATTTCCGGCTGGGCGCTGAAATGCTGAAGGCGATGGGCTTTAGCGCGGTTCGGCTGATGACGAATAATCCGGCGAAAGTCGCGAAGATGGAGGCGTCTGGCGTTAAGGTGGTGGAACGAGTGCCGTTGGTGGTCGGGGAAAATCCACATAACGCAGATTACCTCGCCACCAAAGCCAAGAAGAGTGGCCATTTGTTGTGATAACAGTTGAACACCTGACAAGAGCCATACAAGCGGGGCCATCTGGTGGTTCGTCTGACTATGACCTGAACCCGACCATCAAAGCGGCCCTGCCGGAACGATCTTTGCGCCCCGCGGCAGTTCTTATTCCGTTGATCGAACGATCAAGCGGTTGGCAGGTGATCTTGACCAAGCGGGCCTCGCATCTAAAGCATCACGCCGGGCAGGTTTCCTTCCCCGGGGGGAAGGTTGAGGTTGGCGAAACGGTGGAAGCTGCTGCGTTGCGCGAGGCGGAGGAAGAAATCGGACTGCCAGTCAACGCCGTTCAGATGATTGGTTCGCTTGATGTTCATGAAACGGTGACGAATTTCACCGTGACGCCATTTGTTGGGCTGGCAAGTGACTTTCGACCCGTGATTGATGCGGGCGAGGTTGAGGAAGTGTTCGAAGTGCCGCTCGACTTCTTGATGATGGCTGCGAACATGTCCATTCAGGGGCGAAACTGGCAGGGGCATCGGCGACAGTATTACACCATTCCTTACGGCCCCTATTATATATGGGGCGCAACGGCGCGGATAATCAAGGTTTTAGCGGATAGGGTGGCACAATGCGGGTAACGGGCGATTGGCTGACATCGGCGGATACGCAAGCCGTGTTGGGGATGCTGACGGACGCGGGCCACCTTGCGTATACGGTGGGGGGCTGTGTGCGGAACGCTCTATTAGGTGTGCCGGTTGCCGATGTGGACATCGCGACCAGCGCGGTGCCGGAAGAAGTAGTGCGATTGGCAGAGGCGGCAGGTTTGAAGGCGATTCCAACTGGTCTTGAACACGGAACAATCACCGTTGTCAGCAACGGGGAACCGCATGAGGTTACGACGTTTCGCAAAGATGTTGATACGGATGGGCGGCGTGCCGTTGTGGCGTTTTCGGATAACATTTTAGATGACGCAGTTCGCCGTGATTTCACCGTGAATGCGCTTTATGTGGAGGCGAACGGTACGTTGCATGATCCGCTTGGCGGGTTACCGGACATCAAGGCGCAGCGCATCAGGTTCATTGAGGATGCGGCGCGGCGGATTGAAGAAGACTACCTGCGGATATTGCGGTTTTTCCGGTTTACGGCGTGGTATGGAGACCCGAGTGCAGGGCTGGATGCCGAAGGTTTGGCCGCCTGTGCCACGCATGTTGACGGAATTTCGAAGTTGTCGAAAGAACGTCTGGGCACGGAGATGAAAAAGCTGTTGGCGGCACCCGACCCTGCCCCTGCATTGGCTGCAATGGCGGCGAGCGGGGTGTTGGCACAAATACTGCCCGGTGCGGATCCGCAATACGTCGCACCGCTTGTGCATTTGGAGCAAGCGGCTGACATTTCGCCAAACTGGCAACGTAGAATGGTCGCGATGGGCGGGGAAAACCACGCAAAACGGCTGCGCCTTTCCAAGGCGGAAGCGAAGCGGTTGAATGCGGTGGCGGCTGCGATGCAATCGGGCGCGTCGGCCAAGGTTATGGCATATAGGTTTGGCGCAGATGCTGCGCTGGATGCCAAGATGATCGAGGCGGCGACGCTATCATCGCCACTGCGTGAGAGTTTGCGTGAAGATCTACAGGAGGGTGCGAAGGCCACCTTTCCGGTAAAAGCGGCAGATTTGATTGATCGCATCGGCGCTGGGCCGCATTTAGGGGCAGAACTGAAGCGGTTGGAAAGCCTGTGGGTAGATGCTGGTTTCAAACTTAACAAAAAGGAACTGTTGCAGAGTTGACAGCCGCCGCCGCTTCTGGAAGGGTCACAAGTTCTGACCTAACGGATTGATACTATGACTATAGATTCCCTGATTGCGCTTTTCGGCATTCTTCTGGCCGCCACATGGACGCCCGGCCCGAATAACTTGATGCTCGCATCATCTGGTGCGTCGTTTGGCTTGCGGGCGACGGTTCCGCATATCGCGGGTGTGTTTATCGGCTTTGGGTTCATGTTGTTCATCGTCGCGCTGGGCTTTGGCGAGGTGTTTGAGCGTGTGCCTGCGTTGCACAGCATCCTTCGTTGGGTGGGTGCTGCGTTATTGTTGTGGGTTGCTTGGCGGATCGCGAACACCAAAGCACCAGGGGAGTCCGGGGCACGAACCAAGCCATTCACGTTTATTCAGGCCGCCGCTTTTCAGTGGGTGAACCCTAAAGGTTGGGCGATGTGTGTCGCTTTGGTCGGGCAATTTATGGGCAGCGAACGCTCGATCATGGTTGCGGGCATTTTGGCCGGTGTTTCAATGATCAGCGGGGCGACCTCTGCCACGGGTTGGGCTGCATTTGGAGAGTTTTTGCAACGCTGGTTGAAGTCTCCTCGGCATCTGAAGGCATTTAATGTGTCGATGGCCGCGGTTATCGTTGTGGGTGTGGTCTTTGTCCTTTGGTCGGGGTTTGGTGCGTAAGCTTCGATCCGCTCTATATGTTTGTGCTTGTTGGTTTGGCGTCCCCTGGCCCTAATATCATCATGCTGATCGCATCCGGCGCACGGCTCGGGTTTCGCCGAACCTTGCCATATGTAATTGGCATTGCGCTGGGCGTTGCGGCGACGGCGGGCTTGGGCCTTGGCTGGCGCGGTTATTCAACACGCCCGTTTTGTGGCGCAGCTTTATGACAGTGATGGGAGTGCTGATGGCGTTGTCAGGGCTGGCTATTTTCCTTTAATCCCTGCCACCAAACATCCTTTGCCAGCGCGGCACGTAAAGGGGTTTGCGTTTGATGTGGGGCGCTTTCAATATAGGTGTGTGCCTCGATCAGGTTTTCTCCCGTGAGGGTGCGAAGGTACGTTAATCCGGCATCAATGGTGAAGGCTTTCTGGGTGTAGCCGAAGAAATTCGGTTCAAGATCAGTCCAAACGGCCCCATCCCACGCATTTTCTTTGCACCAATCGGCAACTGCTTCGCAAACACCGGGCATCCGGCCTTTTCGTAAGCCGTTGCGGTGAACCGCCCCGATTAAACCCAGTGGTGCACGTTCACGGGCGGCTAGATCGTTGATGGTGTGGGCGATATCGGTTTTGGTGGATTGAATGGCGTTGGTTGTACACTCCACCCCGACGGTTGGGTCAAGACAAACCACTAATCCGAGTTTTCGTTTTGGGGAAATGCGGCTGAATTCCATTGGAAGGCGCGGTCCAGCCTCCATCGACCACCCACCAGTCGTGTGTGGCGTCAGGATTTCGAGATCCCAGATTAGAGAACCCCAGCCGAGGATCGCAATTCGGCTCATCCGGTGGGGTTTGAGTATTTGTGAAAAAGAGAAGTCATGGCCATTTACATTCTGGTGGCAAGGACATCAGCACAGCTTCGGGATTGTGGCCGGTTTGTAGGCCGAATTGGGTGCCGCGATCATAGACGAGGTTGAATTCGGCGTAGCGGCCGCGTTTGATCAACTGAATTTCACGGTCAGCGTCTGTCCATGGATCGTTCACGTGCTTTTCCGTTATAGGCATGAACGCTTTCAGGAAGGCACGGCCTACGTCTTGGGTGAAGGCGAAGTCGGCTTCCCAGTCGCCAGTGTTGTGATCGTCATAGAATATACCGCCAACGCCGCGGGGTTCATTCCAGTGTTTAATCATGAAGTACTCGTCTGCCCATTCTTTATAGCGCGGGTAATAAGTTGGGTCGTGGGCATCGCACGCGTCTTTCAGGCGAGCGTGGAAGAGTGCGGTGTCTTCGGGGAGTTCGACCATCGGGTTTAGGTCTGCGCCGCCGCCGAACCACCAGCCGTGCGGTGTCCAGAACATGCGGGTGTTCATGTGGACGGCGGGCGTTTTGGGGGATTGCATGTGAGCAACCAGTGAAATTCCGGCGGCCCAGAAGCGGGGATCCTCTGTGATGCCATCCATGCCAGTGCGCGATTTCATCGAACGTTGGGCGGCTTCCCCAAGGGTGCCGTAAACGGTGGAAATGTTGACGCCGACCTTTTCGAAAACACGGCCGCCGCGCATCACCGACATCTCGCCGCCGCCAGCGTCTGTGCCGTCACCGTTGTCGCGTTTCGTGGGTTTACGTTCAAAACGACCAGCGGGCAAATCGACGTGTGGGCCAGTGGTTTGCGCATCTTCCAAACCCTCGAATGCGGCACAAATCTGGTTGCGCAAGTCTTCGAACCAAGCGGAGGCGCGGGCTTTTTCGTCGATAAGGTCGTTGGTCACAACAGGATTTCCCTTCCGAAATTGCACATAAATGTGTCGGTACAATAATCTCATAACTTGCGATTGACTGTAAAACAATCACTGAATAGGGTTGCCGCACCAAACATGGTGGAGGAACTGCAATGAACAAAATCCGGACGAATACTTCAGCCTCTTAGGCCCCGGATTTGGGCCTCTTGTGGCCTGCTTGCATTTCAACATTTCAAAAATTCCGTTTCGCCCGAGGAGGGCACCCCATGTTCAAAAAGTTCGAAGATCTTGTGAATCCGTTCATGTCGTTTTCCAGCGAAACGCCACCGGCGGTGTTGTGGCCCTACCTGAAAACCCATCTGGCTCCGTTCAAGAAATGGCTGCCTGTTATGGTGTTATTGGGGGTGTTGACGGCCGTGATGGAAAGCGGCCTGATCTTCTATTCCGGTCGTATAATTGACCTGATGAATACGGCGGGTGCCGATGTCATGTGGGAAAAGCACGGGTTTGAGTTGATCCTTGCCGCTGCTTTTGTGCTGCTGTTGCGGCCTTTGATTATTACGCTGAACCATTTGTTTCTTGAGCAAACGCTGGTGTCGAACCTTAATGTTCAGGCGCGGTGGCGGTCGCATAAGCAGTTGTTGGGGCAATCTACGGAGTTCTTCCAGAATGATTTCGCGGGCCGATTGGCCAACCGTGTTATGCAAATGGGCCCAGCGGTAGAAGACAGCGCGTATATGGCGCTTGAGGGTATTTGGTATGCTACGGTTTACGTGCTGGGTGCGATCATAGTGTTGATGCAAATTGATATGCGCTTGGCCGCACCGATGATCATTTGGTTAACGGTTTATATACTGTTTGTGAAACGCATCGCGACGCGGGTTGCGACGGTTTCCGAGCGGATGACAGAAACAAAATCGCTGGTCACGGGGCGTATCGTAGATGCGTATACCAACATCGAAAGTGTGAAGCTGTTCGCGCATGGAGACCTTGAGGAAACCTATGTTCTGTCGGCGATGAAGCGGCACCGGATCAGGTTTCAGCGGTTCTTGCGGCTTATGACAAAACTGACGTTTAGCTTGGCTAGCATGAACGGTTTCTTGATGGTTGGTGTGATCGGCCCCGCCATTTGGCTGTGGACCGAAGGGCAGGTTTCTGTGGGCGAGGTTGCTGCGGCCTCGGCCCTGACTATTCGTCTTAACGGTATGACCGGCTGGATTATGTGGGTGACAATCCGTCTGTTCGAACATGCAGGGGTTATCCGCGAGGGTTTGCAATCGTTGTCCGTACCGCACGCGGTTACAGACAAGCCAAACGCGCCGGAATTGAACCTGACCCAAGGCAAGATCGAGGTGGTTAACCTGTCCCATCATTATGGCAAGGGAAAGGGCGGTCTGGACCGGATTAACCTGACGATTAAGCCTGGTGAAAAGATCGGCCTTGTCGGGCGGTCTGGTTCGGGTAAATCCAGCCTTGTGAATCTGCTGATGCGGTTTCGGGATGCGGAACAGGGACAGATTTTTATCGACGGGCAGTCTGTTTCTGACGTGACACAAGATAGCCTGCGCAATCAAATTGGAATGGTAACGCAGGACAGCAGCTTGCTGCATCGCTCGGTTCGGGCCAACATTCTTTATGGTAGACCAGAGGCAAGCGACACACAGATGATCGAGGCTGCCAAACGGGCCGAGGCGCATGATTTTATCCTTGATCTGCAAGACCCCAAGGGGCGTACTGGCTACGACGCCTTCGTTGGCGAACGGGGCGTGAAACTGTCTGGTGGCCAAAGGCAGAGGGTAGCAATTGCACGGGTGATCCTGAAAGACGCACCGATTTTGGTATTGGATGAAGCAACCAGCGCGCTGGATAGCGAGGTCGAGGCGACCATTCAACAGACGCTTTATGGCATGATGCAGGGCAAAACGGTGATTGCAATTGCGCACCGCCTGTCTACGATTGCGCAAATGGACCGGATTATCGTGCTGGACGCTGGAAGCGTGGCCGAGGAAGGTACACACGCAGAGCTGCTGGCGCTGGGTGGGCTATACGCTGGTTTCTGGAACCGCCAATCGGGCGGATTTATCGGGGCTGACGAGTGAAGTTTTTCGAAAACCTTTTTGATCCTTTTGCCGAGGCAATGGACCGCAGCCAACGATACTAATTGCTTTTATTCGGTATTGTCGGGTTTATGCTGTCTCCTAGACCGGCCTGAATTCTCTATCTTTCGGGCCGGGCCTTTCAATTCTTGGCCTGTTTGCGTGCATAAATATACACTGGAACAAAGCCACGATTTTTTGCGAGGGTGATTTCGCAGGACGTATTAACCAAAAGAAAATACAAACCACGGCCGCACTTGGCGAATTGCTGATGGAATTACTAAATGCGGTGTCATTTGCATGCGCAATGATTTTGGGTGGCGGGGCGGTGATGTTTTCGTCCGATTGGCTGCCTTGCAGCGGTTATGTTTGGTTGGCTAGGGTTTTATATTATTGCATTGCGGTGGGGTTTTCCCAAGATCCGCAAATTGGGTAAAGCGCGGGCCGAAACACGCTCAGCTATTTCGGGTAATTTCGTGGATAGCATCGCCAATATAACAACCGTAAAACTGGCGAGGCCCGAGAGGCCCTGCAACAGTTTCACATTGTAATAGCATTCTTGCTGGCCTTTTGCCGATATTGGTATCGCCGAGGATGGGGTGGCGACGTTGGCGAAATCCTATCGGTTGACGGATGCCAATGATGCTGTGTTGCCAATGGGTCTCAGCGGCGAAGTCAGACTTGAAGATGTGAGATTTCATTACGGTATTGTCGCTGTTATTTAGGATGCGTGATGTAGGCCGAAAGCCACGCACGGGCGCAGGTATTGATTGATGCTGGCGAAGAAATCTTCGCGAAATACCTGATGGGTTGGTGCTGACTGTGGATTGGGTTGTAACGGACGTGTCCTTCATTTTATTAGAAAAGCGTTGCTGGACCCGCTGTTGCTGGCCCGAAAAAGTGCGATTTTGGTGGCACTGGTTAAACCACAATTTGAGGTTGGTCGTGCGTATATTGGCAAGGGTGGAATTGTTCGGGATCAAGAGGCGAAATCTAAAGCGCGGGCGCGGGTTGAAACGTTCCTTCAGGCCGAAGGCTGGCAAACCACCCATCGTGGAGAAAGCCCGATTACGGGAGGTGACGGGAACGTGGAATATCTAGTCGCGGCGCGACGCATTTAGCTCAATTTGTTGGCATTATGTTCCGCGGTGATAACTAACTGGTAACGGTTCTTCGTCTAGTATCGATTTATCGAAATGAGAACTGGTGGGTGATATGGCGGTTAAGAACGATAAAGCTCCGATAATTATCAAGCGAAAAAAGGTGATTAAGGGTGGTGGGCATCATGGTGGTGCGTGGAAGATTGCCTATGCGGATTTTGTGACGGCAATGATGGCGTTTTTCCTACTGATGTGGCTGTTGAATGCCACGACCGAATCGCAACGCAAAGGTCTTGCGGATTACTTCAGTCCAACGATTCCGGTATTTAAAATCTCCGGTGGCGGAGATGGTGCTTTTGGTGGGGAAAGTACCTTTTCACAGGAAATGGTGGTGCAAAATGGCACAGGCGCTGCCGATTTACGCGCGACGGATGAGAATAAAGCCGACGGCGACACTGGGGTGGAATCATCCGATATCGTTGGTGGTGAAGATGGCGTTTCAGAGCTGAAATTTACGGATATCGAGAATATGTTTCGGGGTGACAGTGGCGAAAGCACTGTGGCGGACGATTTGTTAAAACACGTGAATACGCGGGTCACTGACGAAGGGTTGATTATTGAAGTTTTTGATCTACCCTCGTCACCGTTGTTTGTTGTTAACACCGGTGAACCAAACGATAAGATGTTGTTATTACTGGATATGATTGCTGATGTAATTGGAATTGTCAGTAACAACGTTGCAGTTTTGGGGCACACAGATGAGATTAAACTTAACGGTGGGGATGCGTTTATTCTCTCGACAGAGAGAGCACATTTTTCCCGGCAACGCCTAGTTAGTGCGGGGGTTTCTGCTAGCCGCATTGCACGGGTGGCTGGGTATGCTGCTCGCTCGCCTAGTCAACCGGTTGCGGGGGTGACCCGAAATCGGCGTATTGAAATTATCTTGTTGCGCAGTGAGCGCACAAGTCGATAATATTCCAGTAAAGTTTGATACACTTAAGGCTGCCATCCCGTTTAATAATCTATGTGTTTACCGGATGTTAAGGGTCTTTCTGAAATACTGGCTGTGAAAGAAATAGTTCAGAAGGGCTTATAATGACAATATCATCATCACTGAATGCAGGCGTTACAGGTTTGAACGTCAATGCCAGCAAATTGGCAACCATCGCCGATAACATCGCGAACTCGGGTACGTTTGGATATAAACGCGCGGACGCGGATTTTTCGTCAGTCGCTTTAGCGCAAAGCAAAGGGCGATATACGGCCGGTGGGGTGACGGTTAATACCTTCCGGAATGTTACGAGTAAGGGGTCGCTTACGCCAACTTCAAACCCGACAGATATAGCGATCGCGGGCCGCGGGATGCTGCCAGTAACGCCGACTTCTGCTTTGGGGCAGACAGGCGGAACATATCCATTGATGATGACTACGACGGGTTCGTTCACACCGGATAAAAATGGTATTCTAACCTCACAAAACGGGTTGGCGCTGATGGGTTGGCCTGCACAGGCGGATGGGACAATTCCGGTACAGCCAAGGGATAGCGCCGCTGGGTTGGAACCGGTTTTTGTAAATTTGAACCAATTTGCTGCAAGTCCTACCGACTTGATCGGTTTGGGTGTTAACCTTCCCGCAATTGCCACAGAAGCGGGCGCATCGGGTGCTCCCTATCAGATCTCGATGGAGTATTTTGATAATTTGGGTACGACGAAAACGATGACTGCGGTATTCACCCCAATTGTACCGGGTGCGGGACAGTCGAATACGTGGACGTTGGAGATAATTGACGATGCGACGGGAGCATTGCCTATCGCAGAATTCACAGTCGCATTCAACGACACGCCAACGACCGGCGGATCCGTGGCTTCGGTAACGCCTGTGTTTGGCGGCACATATGACCCCTTATCTGGTAATGTTTCGGTAGCGTTTGCAAGCGGGCCAATTGAAATTGAAGTTGGAGAGCCTGGCGGGGCGGCAAGGCTAACACAGATGTCCGCAGAGTTTGTTCCCATCTCGCTTACCAAAAACGGTGCCCCAACGGGGAATCTAACATCGGTAGAAATTGACGAAAACGGCATAGTTTCAGCCATTTACGATAGCGGTTTTACGCGGACAATTTATCAAGTACCGGTCATCGATGTGCGTAACCCCAATGGTTTGAACGCCGAAAGTAACCAAGCATTTACCCTCTCGCAGGCAAGCGGGCCGATGTATTTGTGGGATGCGGGTTCGGGCCCAACCGGATCAACGGTTGGGTATGCGCGCGAAGAATCGACCACAGACATCGCGGGTGAGTTAACAGCCTTGATCAAGACACAACGGGCGTATTCCTCAAATGCTAAAATCATCCAGACCGTCGATGAGATGCTGCAGGAAACGACGAATATAAAACGCTAGAATAAGGAGGCAGCGTCATGAGTATTTCAAACGCTATGAATAACGCATATTCAGGCCTGTCTGCTATGTCGCGCTCAGCGGAAACGGTATCCAACAACGTATCAAACGCCCTAACGGAAGGATATAGTCGCCAGCAGATTGAATACACGGCAACTGTTTTGGGCAATCAGGGCAGTGGTGTCCGAATAGAAGGGATAACGCGAAGCGAGGACGTGTTAGCCACGCGATTACGGCGAAATGCTGCAACTGATCTCGCGAACACATCCACTAAATCTGACGCATTGGTTAGATTAACGAATGCAATGGGCGAACCCGGGGAGGCGGGCGCTTTGGCAGTGCAGTACGCTGCATTTGAAGATGCATTGTCGATGGCGGTTAGCGCGCCGGATTCAGTTGCGCTTCAGCAGGGTATTTTGATTAGCGCAAAGAGCCTCGCGGCTACGTTTAACCAAATCTCAACCGAAGTGAATCGTGTACGTATTGATGCAGATGCCAGCATTGCAAAGGATGTGGAGACGGTTAATGCCTCGCTAAAGAAAATTGAGGCGATAAACGCGGAAATCAGGATGCTCTCAATGTCGGGGCGAAATATTTCGCCGCTGGAAGACCAGCGGCAAATCGCGGTTGATCGCGTGAATGCGATTATTCCGATTAGACAGACAAAAGTCGGCAATGGCGAGATAGCGGTATTCTCACAAGGCGGCGAAGTGCTGCTTAATGGCTCGGCGCGGACATTGGAGTTTACACAAACAAATTTAATTGCACCAAGTATGTCGCTCGGATCAGGTGCATTATCAGGCCTGTCTATCAACGGGAAACCAATTGATGTCGGTAGCGCAGGGCGCGGTATTGCGGGGGGGACGTTATCTGCGAATTTTTTGGTTAGGGATTCGATTGCACCAGAATTTCAAACTCGCCTTGATGCACTTTCTGTAGATTTGATCGAAAGACTACAGAGCCCGTCCGTTGATCCAACTTTGTTGGTTGGAGATGCTGGCCTGTTTACAGACGCAGGGGCCACCTACAGCCCAATAAACGAGATCGGAATTAGCGGCCGCATATCCGTGAACGCTGCGGTGGACCCCGCGAGCGGAGGAGAGGTATGGCGGCTGCGCGATGGCATCGGCGCGCTAAGCCAGGGAGTTTCTGGTGCCAGTGATCAGCTAATACGATTGGTAAGCGTACTGGGTGAAGTCAGGCCATCGTCCACAAACATGGGGCTCGCAATTTCCATGAGTGGGGCAGGGTTTGCGGAAGAGATAACTTCGTTCTGGGCGTCAGAATCCTCTAGGTTAAACGAAGATCAAGCTTACAAACAGAGTGTGCACTCGCTACTTCGCGCAGAAGAATTACACGCGACCGGCGTTGATACAGACAAGGAAATGCAGTCGTTACTTGTTATCGAGCAGGCATATGCCGCCAACGCACGCGTAATTTCCGTTCTTGATGGGCTAATGAAGAAACTGTTGGAGATGTAAAATGATTACTATCGGGCAATCGGACCTCGCATCAGCAATGAAGCTGTCGGAACAAAACACGCGCACGAAAACTGCTTTGAGTATTGCCAGCAGCGAACTTTCATCCGGCATTAAGAGCAACTTGGTTGAAGCTACGGGGGGTGATTTGGGCAAACTGTTTGCAGTCGACCGCACAATTTCGCAGTTAGTTTCGGAGGCCGATGCGATTCAACTGGCCGCAGGGAAGTCCGCCTTGGCTCAGACGGCCCTTGGGAGCATCCACGAAAATCTGGTAGATTTCGGGCCTCAGCTATTGTCTGCAGTCGAGCGTGGAGATGCGCAATCGTCCAGACATATTGCAAGTGATGCACGACATGCATTGGGTGCCGTGGTTACATCACTAAATGTTCGCTATGGTCGGCATAGTATTTTTGCGGGGGCAGCGTTGGATCAGCAAACTGTTGCTCCGGCTGAAGTGATCATCAATGATATTACTGCGATCGTTGCCAGTGCCGCAAATTCCACGGCGGCGTTGGTTGCTATCGACGACTATTTCTATAGTCCAGCGGGTGGGTTTGAAACCAACGTGTACTTGGGTGCGGCGCAGGATGGTCCGCCACTTCGGGATACGAGCGGCGAAATTATCGAGTATGCACAAAAGGCGGATTCCATCGAGATTCGCAATGCCATGCGGGCGCTTACAATAGCAGTAGTTGCGTCTGATGAGTCAAATTTCTTAAACACACCCGATCAGGTTGCTCTACTGCGGGAAGCCGGAGTCGCAGCGATTGCTGCTACGGATGGTATTACCACGCTTCGAGAAACACTGGGCTTTGCGGAAGGCCGGATTGAGAACGCGGAAGCGCGAAACCGCTCGATGAGTGGTGTTTTCGAGTTGGAGAGGTCTTCTATGATTTCGATAGACCCTTACGAAACGGCAACAAAGTTTGAGGCTTTGCAAGTTCAACTGCAAACAATTTATACAATTACCGCGCGATTATCAGGTCTTTCCCTAACGAACTATTTGAGGTGATGCATGAACCCGTTGACCGTGCTGCGATATCTTCCGCTAATACTTATTGTGCTTTTCGGACCGTCTATTTCTTTAGGGGCGGTTGTCAGGATTAAGGATCTGGTGGAGTATGACGGCGTACGTGGCAATGATCTGGTGGGTTACGGGCTCGTTGTGGGGCTGAATGGAACAGGCGACGGCCTTCGAAATTCGCCATTCACCGAAGAGGCATTAGCCAACTTGCTGGAACGTCTTGGAATTAATGTTGCAGGCGAACAATTCCGGCCGAAGAATGTTGCTGCAGTGCTTGTGACGGCCAATTTACCAGCATTTGCACGTGCTGGCGGCCAAATCGATGTTACTGTATCGGCCATCGGGGATTCAAAAAGTTTGCGTGGAGGTACACTGATTATGACCCCGCTGAGTGCAGCGGACGGCAACATATATGCGGTTGCACAAGGCTCCTTAATTGCGGGTGGTGTTTCTGCGGCGGGTGAAGCTGCGGAAGTAGTGCGGGGCGTTCCAACGTCAGCAGTAATTCCCGCTGGCGCACGTGTGGAGCGTGAGGTTGATTTTGTTCTGTCAGACATGCAGGACATGCGGATTGCGTTGCGAAATCCGGATTTCACAACAGCTGTTCGAATTGAACAGGCAATCAACGAGAGTTTCGGAAAACGCATAGCGACGATGATGGATTCTGGCACTGTGCAGCTCGACATACAGCGATCTGGCGCTCCAAGCCCGGCACACTTGATAAGCTTATTGGAAAACATCGAAGTTATCACGGCGCAAAAAGCCAGAGTTGTCGTGGACCAAAGGTCCGGAACTATTGTGTTGAGTGATGATGTTCGCATCTCTCGCGTAGCTATTTCGCAAGGAAACCTGACTTTGCGAGTCAAAGAGGCGCCGTTGGTGGTGCAGCCAAATCCATTTTCCCAATCCGGCGAAGCGATTGTGGTGCCCCGAACGGAAGTCAATATCGAAGAAGAGCCCGGAATTGGGTTGGCTTTAGTCGATACCGCGGTATCATTACCTGAAGTGATTGAAGGACTTAACGCTTTGGGCGTCTCGCCGCAGGACATGATTGACATCCTGAAGGCAATTAAGGCTGCTGGCGCACTCCATGCTGAATTTATTGTTCAGTAACTTGTGTGGTCGATACAGATAAACCGAATTTAGGATTTTCGCCAAGAGGACCGCGAACGGTGGAACGTTCGGCTTCGATGTCCGACCTGCGCCAGACAACCTCAACGATAGCACCTGTCGGGCGCGCGAATTCCGGAGGCCCAGAGGGTGACGCAGATCGTTTGCCCGGTGCCTCGGATCCATTCGCAAATGTCAGTCGCGCGCCGGATCGTTCCAACAGGGTTTTCGCAATGAAAAGGCCCAACCCCATGCCCTCGTATTCTGGTCGAATAGGTTGAGGTTTTCGCTTATCGCTCCGCTTGCGAACAAACGGGTCGCCAATTTTCCCGATCAAATCCGGCGGATAACCAGTCCCGTCATCGCCAACATGAATTCGCAGCTCTTTATCGTCCCAATCAATGTCAATCCACACGCGGGCTGCTGCAAAATCCACGGCATTTTGCACAAGATTGCGAAGGCCGTGAATGATTTCCGGCTGGCGTGGAACCTCGGGCTGATTGGGGGCCAGGTCGGTTTGTTGCAGTGCTCCATCGATTCGAATCAGGACCATCTTGCCGCGATCCATATGTGGTTCCGCGGCCTCTTCGATCACGGCAGAAATTGGCGCGTGGTGCAAGTGGGTGTCGTCTTTACCTGTACGGCCCATGTCCCGTAAAATATCGCGGCAACGGTCGGCTTGAGTGCTAATAAGTTTAGCGTCGTCGTAAAGATGTGGTCGATCCTCAAGTTCGTCTGCCAATTCCGCGGCGGCCAATTTTATCGTTGCCAATGGTGTGCCAAGTTCGTGGGCAGCAGCAGCGACGACACCGCCCAAAGCAGTTAAGCGTTGTTCGCGGCCCAACGCGAGCTGTGTCGCGGTTAAGGCTTCGGACATTGAAAACGTTTCTTCTGTGACGCGGTGTGCGTATGCGGCGAGGAAAACGCCGGAAGTTATCAGCGCGGCCCATGTGCCATAAATGAGCAAGTTGGGCAATTGTATCAGTTGGCCCGATGTTGTGGCTAGCGGGATATAAAACACGACCAGTAGCGATATGAGAGAAACAAAAACTAAACCAATAATCATGGTTGCCCGTAAAGTTAGAGCTGCGGCTGAAATTGTAACTGGTGCCAGCATCAGAAAGACAAATGGGTTTGATAGCCCGCCAGTTAGCGAGACAAGAAATGCGAGCTGAAAGAGGTCGAACACCAAGGTCAGTATCGCGTTCTTTTCCGATAAGCGGTTGTTGGCGGGGAAAATGACGGTCGCGACAATGTTGAACGCGACAGAAACACCTAGCGCACTGGCACATAGGTCAAGCCTCAGGTCTATTTCCAGAAACCGTGTGGCGATTATAATCGCACCCAGCTGGCCCGCGATAGCGAGCCAGCGCAATAGTGTGAGTGTGCGTAAGCGAAGCCATTTGCTGCGAGCGTTGCTGTTAAAGAGTTTTAAAGGTGCGTCAAACATTGTGCCTGAATATCAGTCAGGGCTTGTGCATCCAATAGAAAAGACGCGTGCGGCATTATTAGGTGTTGAATATTTGGCGAAAAGCGTTGATTTATAAGTTAAATATTAAAAGGAATACACAGATGTCACGACTTGTCGCAATCTTTGCAGTTTTAGTGGTTTTATCGGGTTTGGGAACGGTTTTGTTTTTCGCATTTCGGCCTGCACCAGCAGATCAGTTTGCGCAATGTAGGACGACAGCGGTCGCTGGTGGAAGTGCTGCCATCGGCGGGCCGTTTGAGTTGACCGACCATACTGGGTTGCGGGTTACAGATGTCGATGTAATTGATGGTCCGACGCTAGTGTACTTCGGCTACACTTTTTGTCCGGATGTTTGCCCGCTGGACACCTATCGCAACGCGGAGGCTGTTGCCGTTCTGGAGGAGCGTGGCATAGATGTGAAACCGGTGATGATCACTATTGACCCTGCCCGTGATACAAGCGAATCTATGGCGGCGTTTGTTGAGTACTTGCATGAAGATATGGTCGGGTTGACCGGCACAGCAGAAGAAATCGCGGTCGCAATCAAGGCGTATAGAGTGTATGCGGCCAAGAATGGCGACGATGAAAATTACCTGATGGATCATTCAACCTGGACGTATTTGATGGCGCCAGAGCACGGATTCCTTGAGTTTTTTGGTCGAGACGTCACCCCGGAAGAGATGGCTGATCAGGTTGCTTGCTTTGTCGATAAGCTATAAAAGCTGGACTTAATGTCGCGGTTCGATTATATATAAGGAAAATCAAATATAAGAAGGGGAACAGCGATGGCGGAGAATACGCTACAAGAGATCGGCGAAGATAATTCGCTGCTACTTCTAGACGACGACGAACCATTTCTTCGCCGTTTGGCGCGTGCGATGGAAAAGCGTGGTTTTAACGTGACCGCTGCTCAAAGTATTGCAGAAGGCAAAGGCGCGGTCGCCAATAAACCGGCAGCATACGCCGTAGTTGATTTGCGCCTTGAGGACGGAAATGGCCTTGATGTCGTTGAAATGCTTCGTGAAAAACGCCCAGATGCACGGATTGTCGTTCTGACCGGATACGGCGCAATTGCGACGGCGGTTGCTGCGGTAAAAATTGGTGCGACGGACTATTTGTCCAAGCCTGCGGATGCCAGCGATATTACAAATGCGTTACTGGCACGGCCCGAAAATAAACCTCCACCCCCTGAAAACCCAATGTCGGCTGATCGTGTGCGCTGGGAGCATATCCAGCGTGTATTCGAACTTTGCGACCGAAATGTTTCCGAAACAGCACGCCGTTTGAACATGCACCGTCGCACATTGCAGCGCATACTTGCGAAACGTAGCCCGCGATAAGTCCCTACCCCAATTAATTACACGCGAAGTTGACGACGTGCCTCGGCAACGGCTATTCCGGCGGACATTGCAACATTCAAAGACCGACCGCCGCCTGGCATCGGGATGATAATGGCGGCGTCAGCGCGATCATGCACTTCTGGGGGTGCCCCAGCGCTTTCGCGGCCCATTAGAATCGTGTCGCCATTTTGAAACTGAAAATCCCACAGTGGTGTTGCGCCTTCTGTGGTCATCAAAATAATGCGCCCCGGTGGTTTGTCTTCTAAATAGATGCTCCACGAGTTATGCCGCGTAATGTCTGCAATTTCCGCATAATCCATCGCCGATCGACGTAGGGCTTTGAGCGAAAACGGAAAGCCGCACGGCTCGATCACATCAATCGGAGTCGCGAAACAGGCACTTAAGCGAATCATACTGCCCAGATTTAAGGCAATATCTGGCTGATAGGTGGCTAATCTGACGTTCATACCTTGAAAAATACCTCTTAGTAACAAGTGCGGCGCAAAGTCCGCTGGACCCAAGGGGGTTGCGGGTGTATTCCCCATTCCTAACGTACCCGTCCTTCGACGGGCGTAAATGCATTTTTGCCCTAATTTCGGGGCGGTTACTAGAGGAGAGTATCTTTTGTCTCACGCAGAAGACACAGGCTCGCGTCGCGACTTTCTATATGTCGCCACCGCTTCGGCCGGCGCAGTCGCCACGGGCGCCGCGGTTTGGCCATTGATCAATCAGATGAACCCCAGCGCCGATGTTCAGGCACTCGCTTCGATCGAAGTTGATGTTGCCGACATGGAAGTAGGCACACAGTTGACAGTAAAATGGCGCGGCAAACCCGTATTCATTCGCCGTCGCACAGCCGGAGAAATTGAAGCTGGTCGTGCAGTCAACCTAGATGATCTTGCAGATAATACTTCGCAAAACCTTAACCTTGATTCCGAAGCGGATGGTTCCGACCAGAACCGCACATTGGACGAAGCAGGTGAGTGGCTGGTGATGCTAGGTGTTTGTACTCACCTTGGATGTGTTCCGCTTGGTGGTGCATCCGGCGATTTTGGCGGGTGGTTTTGCCCGTGCCACGGATCGCATTACGACACAGCAGGCCGTATCCGTAAGGGACCAGCGCCGCTTAACCTTCTTGTGCCGCAGACAGCATTTCTGTCCGACACAGTTATCAAACTAGGCTAGGGAGAAGACAATGAGTGGTATCCCACACGATAAATACGAGCCAAAGTCGCCTTTCGCGAAATGGCTTCATGTCCGTCTGCCGATTGTAAGCCTAGCTTATGACACGCTGATGATTCCGACACCGAAAAACCTTAACTGGTGGTGGATCTGGGGCATTGTTTTGGCATTTGCACTGGTTTTGCAGATCATTACCGGCATCATTCTGGCAATGCATTACACGCCGCAAGTTGATCTGGCGTTCGCGTCCGTTGAACATATCATGCGGAACGTCAACGGCGGCTGGGCCTTGCGTTATACACATATGAACGGCGCCTCGTTGTTCTTTATGGCCGTATACATCCACATTTTCCGCGGTCTTTACTACGGTTCGTACAAAGCGCCGCGTGAAATCACGTGGATCATCGGCATGTTGATCTATCTTGCAATGATGGCGACAGGTTTCCTTGGTTACGTTCTTCCATGGGGGCAGATGTCCTTCTGGGGTGCGACCGTTATTACTGGCTTGTTTGGTGCAATTCCGTTTGTAGGCGAAGCAATCCAGACTTGGTTGCTTGGTGGGCCAGCGGTGGATAACGCCACACTGAACCGTTTCTTCTCGCTTCACTATTTGCTGCCATTCGTGATTGTTGGTCTTGTCGCTGTTCACATGTGGGCGTTCCACACAACGGGCAATAACAATCCAACGGGTGTTGAGGTTCGTCGCACGTCGAAAGCCGACGTTGAAAAAGACACACTTCCGTTTTGGCCTTACTTTGTGATCAAAGATTTGTTCGCGCTGGTTGTTGTTCTTGCGATATTCGTTGTCGTTATTTGGACCATGCCGAACTATTTCGGCCATCCGGACAACTACAACGTTGCTAATCCGCTGGTAACACCTGCGCATATTGTTCCTGAATGGTACTACTTGCCGTTCTACGCGATTCTGCGTGCGTTTACTGCAGAGGTTCCAATCGTACAATTCACAAACTGGATTACTGGCGGTATCGTTGACGCGAAGTTCTTCGGTGTTATCGCGATGTTCGGTTCAATTTTTGTGATGGCGCTGGTTCCTTGGTTGGATACAAGCCGCACACGTTCGGGTACATATCGCCCGATGTTCAAATGGTTCTTCTGGTTCCTTGTCATCGACTTTATGGTTCTGATGTGGGCTGGCGCACAGCCAGCCGAGCCTCCGTACTCCACGATCTCTCTGATCGGTGCAACATACTGGTTCGCTTACTTCCTCGTTATTTTGCCAGTTCTAGGTTTGGTTGAGAAATCGAAAACACCGCCTGCAACAATCGAAGAAGATTTCGACGCACACTATCCGTCGACTCCGGCTGAATAAGAGACGAAAAGGAAATATGAAAATGTTTAAGAAAATTATCCTTTCCGCGCTCCTAGCGGTTGGTCTTGTTGGCGGAGCTTATGCTGCCGCAGGCAAGCAGCATATCGAAGACTTCGATTTCAGCTTTGAAGGGCCGTTTGGTACTTTCGATCAATTTCAGTTACAGCGCGGCTTGCAGGTTTACACCGAAGTTTGTTCTGCCTGTCACGGTCTTGAGTTGGTGGCATTCCGCAACCTTGGTGATGAGGGTGGCCCAACGCTGGAAGGCGATCAGGTCAAAGCCTATGCGGCGCTGTACGATGTGTACGACGCTGAACTGGACGAAGATCGTGCCGCAAAACCTGCCGATATGTTCCCGGGCTCCGGCTTTGATGGCGCACCCGATCTTAGCTTGATGGCGAAGGCTCGCGCTGGTTTCCATGGTCCTTGGGGTCTGGGTATTAACCAGATTGTCAAAGGCATGGGTGGACCAGAATATATTGCATCTCTCCTTGACGGTTATACCGGCGAAGAAAAAGAAGAAGCTGGCACTACGTTCTATGGGAACTCCGCGTTTCCTGGCGGCTGGATTGCGATGGCACCACCGCTGGAAGACGATCTGGTAGAGTATCAGGACGGTAGCGAATCTGATCTTCGCAACATGGCGCAGGACGTTTCTGCATTCTTGATGTGGACGGCCGAACCCAAGATGATGGCACGTAAAGAAACAGGATTCCTTGTTTTTGTGTTCTTGGTTTTCCTCGCGTCACTTCTGTACCTGACAAACAAACGTCTTTGGGCGCCTCATAAGCACAAAGACTGATTGTTTAGGAAATAGATTTTGAAAGGGCGGGGTTAATTCCCGCCCTTTTTATTTACCCAAATACGCGGCCAGCGCAGGTGGCGGATTGTTAAGCAACGTGGTTGTTGGCTGCGGTTCCATCGCAATTCCATCCGCCACCAGAACCGTATTTTCCGCAATCCGCAGCGCATCGTCTGGATTGTGGGTTACCAACAGCAAGGTCGAATTTTGTTCCTGACGAATCCGCGCCACCAGATCGAGCATCTCGTGGCGCAGTGCCGGACCAAGTGCCGCAAAAGGCTCATCCAGCATTAAAATAGGGCGATCCCGCAGCAATGCGCGCGCCAAGGCGACACGTTGTCGTTGCCCACCGGATAATTCTGACGGGCGGCGTGTGCCCATATCGGCCAAGCCAACTTTGCGTAAAGCATCCTCGATCAGTTCAATCTGGGTTTTGGACAGCTTTAGATCAGGGCGCACTCCCAGCCCCGTGTTTTGAAAAATTGTCAAATGCGGGAACAAATTGTTTTCCTGAAACAACAGCGTTACGGGCCGTTTGGCTGGCGGGGTGTTGGTAATGTCGTTGCTGCCAACCGAAACTCGGCCCTGCGACAAGTCGATAAATCCAGCAATGGCCAACAGTAACGTTGATTTACCACCACCAGACGGACCAATGATCGCTGTCGTGCCGTGCTTGATCGTGAAATCCGCATGCAGCGAAAAATCATCCTGCTGGATATGTAGGTTTTCAAGTTTGATGTCCAAGGCGACCTCCACGATCAAAAATCCAGAATAGTGTTAAGGTTAGGGCCACCAATATCAACGCAACGCTGGCTGCTTCATCCATGCGATACGCACCCATTAAACGATACATGAGCAACGGCAGTGTTTCGACATCTGGTGGTGCAAACAGCGTGATAACCCCCAAATCACCCATAGATAACGCTGCTGCCAACCCGGTCGAAAACCCTAGTGGTTTGCGAATGGCAGGCCATGTTGTTAGACGAAAGCGCGCCCACCCCTGCATTTCAAGACTGTCGGTAAGCCGCCCATAGGTCTGGCGATTGTGCTGCATTGCAGGCAGTAACGCACGCAAAGCCAGCGGTAAGCTGATGGCCGCGTTAACCAATGCGGTGACGGGTAGTGCAAGTGCAAATGGGTCGGCAATCGGGTGGATGATGATAAACAACCCTGTACCCAAAACGAATGGCGAGGCCGCGAGCGTTAACAACCCGACCCCCTCGACAACCGACGACATTCTACTGTGCCGCGACTTTAGGTCGTCAATAAATCCAGCCAAGGCCAAGGCAAGTATCACGGATAGTACCGCTGAAAAAAGCGCAACGGCTAAGCTGTTAACAATCGCGGGCCATATGGTGGCTGGTAGATTTCCCAGTGCCGGCAACCCTCGGCTAATGACGGCAACAAGTGGGGCGCCGAGGAAGCCTGTGACCGCCACCAACACCAACGCATCTTGCCAAATTAGCACCTTGGAAGAAACGTCCCAACGCCGTGTTATCACAGATAACCCGCTGCCAAAAGAAACTGGAACCGAGGCGCGTAGGGACCAAAAAGCAATGACCGTGCAGATAATGAACTGGATTAGCCCCAGCACGGCGGCTTTGCCCAAATCGAATTCAAAGCGTAACGCCTGATAGATTGCCAGCTCGATAGTCGTTGCCTTGGGTCCACCGCCAAGCGTTAGCGCGACGGCGAAACTGGTGACGCATAACAGGAAAACCAACAGAAACGCGCCGGGCAGAATGCTGCGAAGCATGGGCAGCTCCAACCGCAGGAAAACATCCTTTGAAGACATTCCAAGCTGTGCGCTAAGTCGAAAATGTTCAACGGGGATGTGGCCCCAGCCTTGCAGAATAAGGCGTGTGACCAACGGCAGGTTAAAGAAAACATGCGCCAATAAAACGCCTGCGAGGCCGTAAATGTTCAACCGTTCAGTGCCAAGCGATTGCAATACCTGCGAAACTAACCCTGACCGCCCCCATATGGCCAGCAGCCCGAAAATCGCGGCGATAACTGGCAGCAAAAACGGGGCGCCCAGCAAGGTCACCAAAACGGATCGTCCACGAAACGATCGACGCGCCAGCGCGCGTGCGACCGGGATCGCCAATATAACGCTGATAATGGCCGACAATGTGGCCTGAAAAAGCGTGAACCGCACTGCCGCCCAGTCTGCGCTGGTTAGGGCGGACGATGTGTCTGCTCTTAACCACAACGCTATCAACGGGGCAATCACCAGCAGCGCCACAAAAAGCAGCGCTGCCAGACCCGACCAGCGGGTCATCGAGGTTATTGGCTTAGAGCGGACAGCCATTCAGCCAGTGCCTCTTTTCGGATCGATTCAACCTCATCAACCGGAATCAACAACGCTTTTTGCGGTTCATTGGCCGCAATAAACCCTTCGGGCAGCCCGTCTGATGGCAGCACCGCTGGATACATCCAGTTTGTTGTCGGAATGATGGATTGGAACGCATCCGATACCATGAAATCAAGGAATTCATCGGCAAGCGCGCCATGTTTAGTTCCAGAAGTTTTAGCAGCCACTTCGATTTGCATATAATGCCCCTCGCCGAAAATCGCGGCGGCTTTGCTGTCATCCTCTTCGGCGATCAGGTGATAGGCGGGTGAGGTGGTATAGCTTAGGACCATGTCTGCCTCGCCTTCCAAAAACATACCGTAAGCCTCGGACCAGCCCTTTGTGACGGTTACGATGCGGGGAGCTAGTGCTTCCCAAGCATCAGCAGCCTTATCGCCATAAACGGCCTTAACCCAAAGTAACAAGCCAAGCCCGGGGGTAGAGCTTCGCGGATCTTGAATGAGAATACTAAGGTCACTTTTCAGAAGTGCCGCAAAACTGTCAGGGACATCCGGTATGAGGGTTTTGTCATAAACAAAGGCGAAATACCCCCAGTCGTATGGCAGGAATACATCGTCTGTCCACTCGATCGGTAAATCCAGATTTGCGGGAATTCCATTGTGCGGAGCAAATAAACCTGTGGCCCGCGCGTTTGCGATTAGGCTGGTATCCAGCCCTAGTACCACATCGGCTTTTGTCCGCGCGCCTTCCAGTTTTAACCGTGCAAGCAAGGCGGCACCGTCACCTGCCCCGACAAATACCAAATCGCATCCGCAGGTTTCTTCAAATGCGGCCTCAATCGCGGGCCCAGGCCCCCAATCAGACACGAAGCTGTCGTAAGTATAGACCGTTAAGGTCGGAGTTTCAGCCCAAGTAGCACCACCAAAGGTGACTAGGGCCGCAGCGAGAAGGGATCGTTTCATATGGTCCTCCAATTACTGCGACGCATGAGATAGGAGGAACGGAAATCCGTTGCACCTTCCCTACGCCGGCATGATCCGGTTCAGGTTCAACGGGTCCGCATTATCGCGTCTCAGCCATTTCTGGCCCCCCGAGGCAGTACCGACACTAGCTTTAAGCACCAGAATTGCAAGGGCCGAGATGAAAAGGGGCTTTTTACGCGGCGGGGCTTGCGGTATTGAACTGTAAAGGAGTTAACGCCATGTCCATGAATTCGTTCGGCCATCTTTTTCGGGTAACTACTTGGGGCGAAAGTCACGGGCCTGCTTTGGGTGCGGTGGTTGACGGCTGCCCGCCGAACGTGCCGCTGAATGCTGATATGATTCAGCATTGGTTGGACAAGCGCAAACCGGGTCAGAATAAGTTCACGACACAGCGGCAAGAAGCTGATCAGGTAGAGATTTTGTCTGGTGTATTCGAGGGGAAAACCACGGGTACGCCCATTCAACTGATGATCCGGAATACGGATCAACGGTCCAAAGATTACGGCGATATTCACGAGAAATTCCGGCCGGGACATGCGGATATCACCTATTTCCAGAAATACGGTAACCGCGACTATCGTGGTGGTGGCCGTTCCAGCGCACGCGAAACCGCGGCGCGCGTTGCGGCTGGTGGCGTTGCGCGCGAGGTTTTGAAATCACTACTGCCCGATATGAAAATCACCGGATACATGGTGCAAATGGGGCCGCATAAAATTGATCGCGCCAATTTCGATTTGACGCAGATCGAGGGGAACCCGTTCTGGACACCTGATGCAGAAATGGCCTCGAAATGGGACGAATACCTGTCAGCACTTCGCAAATCCGGCAGTTCCGTTGGTGCGGTGGTCGAGGTGATTGCCTCTGGTCTTCCGGCTGGTCTCGGCGCGCCGGTCTATGCCAAACTGGATACGGATATTGCCACCGCGATGATGTCGATTAATGCCGTAAAAGCAGTAGAGATCGGCGCGGGCATGGATGCAGCTACGCTGACGGGCGAAGAAAACGCTGACGAAATTACAATGGGTCCTGACGGGCCGGTTTATTCCAGCAACCACGCTGGGGGTATTTTGGGCGGAATTTCAACGGGTCAAGATGTGGTTTGCCGGTTCGCTGTCAAGCCGACCTCGTCGATTTTGACCTCGCGCAAAACGATTACCAAGTCGGGCGAAAATACAGAAATTATAACAAAAGGCCGCCACGATCCATGCGTGGGTATTCGTGCGGTTCCCGTTGGTGAGGCGATGATGGCATGCGTTTTGCTGGATCACGTCTTGCTGCATCGCGGGCAAATTGGTGAAAATCAGGGACAAATTGGTAAAGGATAATACGATGGAATGGTTTACAGGCATATTGGTTAACGTGTTTATTGCCGCAGCAATATTGATCGCAGCAGTTTGGCTATCAAGCTTTGTGGGAAGGCAGCTACGCGCGCTTGGTAAGCAGCATGAAGAACTGGACGAGACACTTTTCGGATTTCTCGCAAGCATTGCACGCTACACGATACTGATATTCGCAGCTATTTTCGTACTCGCCCGTTTCGGCGTGCAAACAACGTCGTTGGTGGCGCTGGTTGGTGCTGCTGGTTTAGCGATTGGCTTGGCGTTGCAGGGCACGCTATCAAATCTCGCCGCTGGCGTTATGTTGCTGGGCTTCCGCCCCTTCAAGATTGGTGACTATATTAACGCGGCTGGTGAGTCGGGCACAGTAAAGGCAATCGGGTTATTCACGGTGGAGCTTGTCACGACCGATAACGTGCAGGTCATAATCCCGAACGGGGATATATGGTCTTCATCCATCACGAACTACTCGATTTACGACACCCGTCGCGCTGAATGGGTTTTTGGAGTGTCCTACGATGCCGATTTGAAGAAGGTCGAGAAAACATTGCACGCTTTAATCGAAGCCGATGAGCGTTCTCACATGGAACCGGCACCCTTCGTCAAAGTAACCAACCTAGGCGACAGCTCGGTTGATTTCACGGTGCGCGTTTGGTGTGATCGCGCCGACCACTGGAATTTCAAATGTGATATGACCCGCGCGGTCAAGGACGCGTTCGACAAGGGCGGGATTGATATTCCTTATCCAACCATCACTCAAATTCAGGTTTCGAACTAAATCAACCCTGCGCGCCGTTGAACTTCCTCGTCACCCATGTTCAATTCCTGACCAAGGAACTCATCGGCGTCCGGCGTGCACATCCACGCGATTGCTTGTGCGGGCCACTCCGGTTTGAAATGGTCTGACGGATCCATCTGGCTTACAGGGTTGATACCCGAAGCTTTGATTGCAGATTGCATATATGTGGCGACCGTCCCTGGGCGGAACCCGATAAACCGGATGTTGTCGTCGATATGTTCTAGATGAGCGTTATTTAAAAGCATCGCTGTCGCCGCTTTGGCGGCGCAATAATGGCTCCACCCCTCCATGGGGGAGTGGGCTGCACCAGAACTAATATTGATAATGGTACCACTTTGTTGCACTTGCATAATTGGCAGAACTGCACGCAACCCATTGTACGCCCCGATTAGGTTGATCTGAACTGCATGTGCCCAACTTGCCGGATTTGATGTGACCAGCGGACCGATTGGGTCAATTACACCCGCATTTGCGACGAAAATATCCAGCTTGCCGTATGTATCAATGCACGCAGTGACCACGCCTTCCACTGCTAAGAAATTGGAAACATCACAGGCGACGGCGATTGCATTACCTCCGGTTTTGCGAATTTGTTCGGCATTCGCCTCAATTTGATCGAGTGTGCGCGCCGCAAGCACAACGGATGCGCCAGCATTTGCCATGGCAATGGCCGTTGCGGCACCGATGCCGCGGCTGGCGCCCGTGATGATGGCAACTTTTCCAGTTAAATCGTGCATGTGACCTCCATTTATATCGATGCGATTTTGTGCCGAGAACGCGTGATAATCAACCCATGCCAAAAAATTACGCGCCGTAACTTCGCACCAACGCACCCGCCAGCAAAGTCCAACCATCTGCTATGACGAAAAACGCCAACTTGAAGGGCAAGGAAACCACCGCAGGTGGAACCATCATCATGCCCATCGACATCAGGACTGCGGCTATAATCAAGTCGATCAACAAGAAGGGTAGGAAGATCAAAAACCCAACCTCGAACCCACGTTGAATTTCCCCCAATAGGAATGAAGGTAATAGAATTGACAGCGGAACCTCTTGATCTGGTGCCACGTCCGTGGGTGAAATGTCGATCATCATGGACAGGGTTTCCACCGAAACGCGGGATTCCATGAAAACGCGAAACGGTGCAATTGTTAGCTGGAAGCTTTCTTCTGCGGAGATGCGTTCTTGCATCAACGGCTCGATCCCTGTTTCCCAAGCTTGGGAAAATACAGGTTCCATCACGAACCATGTTAGAAACATCGCAAGGCTGACGATCATCATGTTCGGGGGTGCTTGTTGTACACCGATGGCTTGGCGTAAAATCGACAACACGGTTATCATGAACGGGAAGCAGGTCACCATTATCGCCAGTCCGGGCGCAAGGCTGAGGACGGTTAACAACACAAACAGTTGTACCGTTCGCAACGACAAGGAATCGCCACCTAAATCTAACGATATTGCTTGCGCGTGAGCTGGATCGACCCAAGTAGCGAGCAATACGACCATGACGGTGGATGGCAAAAGTACCAGACTAAAACGCAAGGTATTATACTCCGCCGGAAAGGTCAGCGACCTCGGTTAACCGAACGCCTAGATGCCCGCCTTCAGTGTCCACTTCTTCCAACTCACCGCGCGCAACCAGCTTGTCGCCGACGTAGATATCGACGGGATCTTCGATGCGGCTGTCCAGTTGCAAGACGGATTCTTTTTCCAGTTTGATGAGTTCGGATAACGGCAAGCGGGTTTTCCCTACAGAGACGGTTACTTCGATTTGCACCCCCATCAACGATTTGCTACGCACATTCGATAGGGTATCCGGCGTGTTTTCAATCAACTCAGAGGCCGCATCTTGTTCGCTAGTTTGCATGTTGAATTTCCATTTCTGGCAGTTGTTCTACTTCGTTAAAAAAACCGTCGATTGCAGCGATTGCGGCGGCGGCGGTTGCGCCAAGGTCTATGAGGTCAAATCCCCCGCTCCAACTGACGCGGGCTTGTTCGGATTGCAGCGTCGGATCTTCGGACACTGAAACCGTGGGGTTTGCCCCTTGCAACATTTCAGCGATGCCGATGCCCATACCGATGGGGACGAATACTGCTAACATGTCGTCTGGTGCGCGAGTGGCGGCATCTTCGGCAATTTTGGCGATTTCGGCGGATAAGCCAGCCGCGCTTAATGCTGGGGCTACTGCTTCGGCTAGAGATTCTATTAGGGGTCGCAAGGACGATAACGCCAATCGGTGTGCCTCTTCGCGGGCAAAAAACGTATCACCGATAACTTCTTGCACGCGAGACAGGCATCTGGACTGTTCTGACGAGAACGCTTCGGATGCGGCGGCTGCTCCGTCGCGGACCCCCGCCTCGAAGGCCTCTTTGCGGATGGCTTTGATTTCTTCGCCGCTCACCAGTTTCGTGCCGGGTTCCGAATGATGAATATACGCAAACTTTTCCAGTCGGATTGACGCCATCAGCTCACCTGCTCTTCTTGTTTTTTGGTTTCGGTTTCGATCCAGTTACGCAACAGATGGCCTGATTCTTCAGATCGCTGTGCGATGGTTTCCCGCAAAATTTCAATGGGGTCTTTGGGCGTGTTTTCCAACGCAGGTGCTTCGGACAGTTCGGTCAACGTTGCGGGCGAGCCATAATTGCCGTTGCGGCCTAGTGCAGCCACCGGCAGCTGGTTTAGTTGCGGCGCGGGGTTGGTTAAAATTGGCTTAACCACAAACATTCCAAGCGCTAACGTAACGATCGCAAGCACCGCCATTTGCAGCATTGCCGGCACGTTGAAAGCATATCCCGAAAGGATTCCAGCGCTTGCCACCGTGCCCAGAACCGGTGGTTCAGGAAACTGCATGGTTTCAATCGTGATCACATCACCGCGTTCCGCATTAAACCCGACGGCGGATTGCACCAAGGCCTGAAATGCTGCGATTTCGGATTCGGAACGTGGCACGGTGGTTACCTTGCCGTTTGGCCCAACAATAGTTTCATGATTGATCAAAACGGCGACGCTGAGGCGGGCGATATCACCCGGAAGAAGAACGCGCTCGCGGACCGTTTCGGAAATTTCGTAGTTGATGCGTTCGCGCGATTGTGACTGGTTTCTGCTGTTCTGCCCACCGCCCGCGCTGTCGCCGGTGTCAGGTAGGTTCGAGGCAACCGTGACAGCACCACCTGCCCCACCGGAACTGGTTTCGGTGTTGGTTTCACTGTCGGAACTTATCGGAACAGAACGCTCCGGATCAATGATCCGTTCGGTGATTGTTTCACTTTCGGTTTGTGCCTGGATCATCACCTCAACAACGGCGTTGCCAACGCCTACGCGGGCTGCCAGCAGCCTCTCCACATTTTCACGTAGCTCTTTTGATCGGGCGTCCAGTTCACCAGTACCAGAACGTAAATTGCTGACCGTGCCGGGCTGTAGAATGATCCCGTATTCGGCATCAATAACAGCGACTTGTTCTGGCACCATGCCCGAAACCGCGGCGGCAACCAAATACCGGATCGCTTCAGCCTGCCCGACATCCAAGGCCCCGCTTCTGACAGAAACAGTGACTGATGCAGAAGGCCTGGCATCACGACTAAAGGGTTGCTGAACTGCGTTTGCGATATGAACACGGGCCATGCTTATCCGCGCGGATGCAAGGATTGTCCGCGCCAACTCCCCTTCCTTCGCGCGCCAATAGGCAGCATCAAACATCTGCGAGGTCGTTCCGAAGCCGGACAGTGAATCCAGCAACTCGTACCCCGCGATACCGTTTGCTGGCAGCCCTTCGCTTGCCAGTGACATGCGCGCCTGATCACGTTCAGACGAATCGACATAGATTGCATTACCGCGAATCTCGAAAGGAATCGCTTTTTGTTCTAGCGAGGCGACAATTTCACCCGACGTCGCTTGATCCAGCCCCGAATACAACAACGCCATACTTGGTGTGTTCACCACCCGAACGAGGCCAAAAAACGCTACAAGCGTAGCAACAACAGCCAACACCACAACGATTTTCTTTTGTGGCTCCAGCATGTTCCACGAATTGAAAATTTGTATCACCGACTATCCCCGTCACTTTTCCAGCACCGTTCTGGCGCTAGTTTGGTCAAGGGCATCATGAATCGCGGAGCCTTAATAATTAGTTAGCAAAATTCGGATTAAAACAGGTTTCGTAATAATAACGGCCATCGGGGCGAAGCATGACTGACGTAGCAATGTCGCAAGACGAAGAAGTATCCAAGAAAGGCAAAAAGCCCATTGTTTTTGGGGTTTTGGGGGCCGCAATACTTGGCGGCGCAGCATTTTTTGTAACCTATACGGGGATATTTCCAAGTGCCGCTGACGATTCGGAAATGGCCGCTGATTCGTATGATAGCACTGATGAATCTGCTGGTGGGAAAAGCGGTGTAGCGGAATCAGATACGAAATTCGTCGCGCTGGCCCCTTTGACTATATCACTCGGGAAATTTGCTTCATCACGGCATCTGCGGTTTCAAGCGTATCTGGAGGTTCCTTCAGCCGCTGCTGAAGAAGTGGAACGTTTAAGCCCCCGCGTACTGGATGTTCTGAACACCTACTTGCGCGCTATCTCTGAAAGCGAGCTAGAGGACCCTGCATCGATGAACCGGCTGCGGGCACAAATGCTGCGCCGGGTTCAAATTGTGATTGGTGAAGAAAACGTCCGAGATCTACTTATTACGGAATTTATACTGAACTAGAAAGGTGAGGTTTATGGAGTTAATTGCAGACGGGTTGCTGTTGGCGGGCACAACAGCCGCCGCATTTTACTGCTTTATATTGGCGCGGCGTGTTCGCGGATTAACCAATCTGGACGCGGGATTGGGAGGTGCGATCACTGCGTTGTCGCGGCAGGTTGATGACATGAAGGCTTCGGTTGATGTCGCAAAACAAGCCACGGGGGCTTCCGCCAAAGAACTTGTCGCAATGACCGCCCGTGCGGAAATAGCGGCTGGTAGGCTGGAGCTGCTTTTGGCGACGCTGCATGAAAATACGGGTGCAGTAGATGCGATCCACGGCGAAGAACAATCGCGCATGGAAGGTGGGTGATTTATGGTAGGTATCACTAAGCACACCCCTCGACCGATACACATAATACTGTTGTTTCTTTTGGTATCAGCCGTAATTCGTCTGGGCACTGGCGGGGTGGCACTTGCACAAGAGCTTGCCTCGCGCACTGAAGATTCTCCTATTACGCCCGCGCTTGCAGCACCGCCTGCGCCTGAACCGGAGGTTGGTTCACTGTTGGAATCGATCCGCACTCGACAGGAACAGCTTTCCCAACGCGAGGTGGAAATAACCGAACGACAATTCGAGTTGAACTTGGTCGAGCAGCAGATTGCCCAGCAACTGTCTGTGCTAAAATCGGCAGAACAGAAACTAGCGGCCACTCTTGCCATTGCGGATAGCGCTGCGGAAAACGACCTAAGGCAACTGACTACTGTATACGAAAAAATGAAAGCCAAGAGTGCGGCCGAAATTTTCGAAACTATGGAGATCAGTTTTGCGGCCGGTTTTTTATCCCGAATGAAGCCGGAATTTGCTGCCGGGATTCTATCCGAGATGCCACCCAACGCTGCCTATTCCATAAGTGTCGTTATGGCGGGGAAAAATGCGAATGCTCCGACGGAATAATGTGATTCCTTAGAGAGATATTAACCCTACGGGTCTAATGCTGGGTAAACACGACAACAAATTTCCTGAAATGTGAGACGAATCGATGATTGGAATAGTAGGGATAATCATTCTCTTTGTGATGGTTTTTGGCGGCTATACGCTCGCTGGCGGACATATGGATATTCTGCTATACGCCCTCCCCTTCGAGATGATGATTATTGGCGGCGCATCGGCTGGGGCGTTCATTCTTGGTAATGATATGTCCACGATCAAGCACACAGTTATGGATGTTGGGAAGGTGTTTAAGGGGCCAAAATGGAAGCCCCAAGATTATCAGGATTTGCTATGCCTGATTTTCATTTTAATCAAATTGGGGCGGAAAAGCCCGACTGATATTGAGCCGCATATCGAATCTCCTTCGGAATCGTCTATATTTGGGGCATACCCCCGAATTCAGGCCGACAAAGAAGCCGTGGAACTGATTTGTGACACGTTCCGCTCAGCATCAATGAACTACGACGACCCGCATCAGGTTGAAGAGGTGTTGGACAAGCGCATCGAAAGCCTGCTGACACACGCGCTGCATTCCAGCCACGGGTTGAACTCCATCGCCGATGGACTGCCAGCACTTGGGATCGTTGCGGCGGTTTTGGGGGTAATCAAGACCATGGCCTCAATCGACCAACCGCCTGAAGTATTGGGGAGAATGATTGGCGGCGCACTCGTCGGAACGTTTCTAGGCGTGTTCCTATCCTATGGATTGGTCGCGCCTTTTTCTAGCAAAGTTCAGTCGGTTGTTGAAGAGGATCAAAATTTCTACAACCTGATCCGGGAGGTGCTGGTCGCAAGCCTTTACAGCCATTCACCTAACATATGCGTGGAGGTGGGTCGTCAAAATACTCCGGGCCATTTGCGGCCTAAGTTCGATGACCTAGAACAAGCACTGAAAGACACCAAACAGGCCGTTGCATGAAGCGCTTTGCTCCTTTTTTCTTTGCACTTATGCTACCAGTTTCGGCTATTGCCGAGCCTGTCACCGTGGTTTCAGGTGAACACGATGGATATGCGCGGCTGGTGTTTTCCGTTTCGCCGGATCGTGAATGGAATCTGACCCGCGGAGAAAACACCGCAACGCTGTTGTTTCCAGCACAAAGCTTGGAGTTTGAAGATGACGGGGTGTTTGCCCGAATCGATAAAACACGCTTGCTATCGACAGATTTTGAACAACGCGAAGGGTCTGCAATATATACAATGACTCTGGCCTGCGATTGCGAGGTCACCGCTTTTCCGTATCTGGAGGAGTATATAGTCATCGATATCGCTGACCCATCCGAAACGGCTATCGGCACCCCCCCTAGGCGATATGGTGCGCCAAGATTAAATGCAGCAAGTGCGCCGGATGGCAGCGGTCGGTCTCCCGAACTTGTGTCGTGGGCCCTGCCACGCGCGCCCTATTATGTAAGAAGCCCGCATAACGTGAATTTTCCTGCGAAAACGGATGGTGTTGGGCTTGTACCTGCGCAAATTCCAGACGCCCCTCCACGCTCTTTGCGCACTGACGTGATTGAGGGGGCGGAAAAAATGGTACCAACGGTTGATCAAGAACTGCAAGAGGCCGTCGATGCGGCCCGAAACAGTTTGTTACAACAATTGACCCTCGCCGCGGATCAGGGATTGCTGGACCTAAACGGACCCATTCCAGAAATCCTGCAAACCACTGAAACTGAAAAAGAAATAGTACCGGTGGAACCTTCTGTAGAACCTCCGACGGTATTTGCGAAATTAGAAGACGAAAACCAAGTACTGATTCAAACGGTAATTGCTCGGGACGCCCGCGCCGCGCGTGGGGAGGTAAATCTGCAAACAGACAATTGCCCGACACCCGAAAGTTTGGACATCGCATCTTGGGGAAGCGGTGACGATTTCTTTGAGGAACTGTCGAGTGCAAGACAGGGGCTGCTGAAGGAATTTGACGAACCGGATTTCACTCAAATCCAGCGGTTGGTTCGCACATATTTGCGATATGGGTTTGGTGCCGAAGCCAGAAGCTACTTGTTAGAAGGTGGGCAGAGCATCGAACAATATGCGTTGTTGCTTGACCTTGCGGCAATTGTCGATGGTCAGTCAATTCAGGCCGGCGGGCCGTTATCTCAGGCAATTGGTTGTGGTGGTGCGGCCGGCTTGTGGGCGCTGGTAGGGACATATCCGGCCATTGCTATACAGATTGACAACGAACCTTCCATTATCGAGGCGTTTGCACAGTTCCCACCCGACATCCGTCGGATGCTGGGGCCAAGGCTGGCATCTGCATTTCTTGACAGAGGGCTTGAGACAACAGCGTGGAAAATCTCGGATATATTGGAGCGTGCACCGGGCGATCATGGCACTGAACAGAAATTGGTGACCGGTAATCTGATGCAAACCGAAGGACGTACGCCAGAGGCTGGTCAAGCGTATCAGGCTTTGGTGGATGAAAATTCCGCCACAGCAACCGACGCATTAATCTCGCTGGCGAAACTTCGATTAACGCAAGATGAACCCCCACCACCGCACTTATTGATAGATCTTAATGCCAGCGCAATAATTTGGCGCGGTACGCAAAAAGGTGGTGAGCTGCGGCGGCTCGAAGCTTTGTGGTTGGCAAAACAAGGGAGAGAGGCTGATGCGATTGATCTGCTGGTCGCAGAGATTCAGCGAGATGTTGTGAACGCAAAAATACTTCAGGAAACTGCGGAAACAATTTTGTCTACATTGTCCGTACGGGCAAATATAAGAAACGACTACGCAGAGATTGTGGATACATACGGCGGATTTATTTCGGAGGGCGAAGAAGCTGACAAATTACGTCTGGAAATCGCCGCAAAGCTACTTTTGGCCAGCCTACCAGATTATGCCCTCGAAATTCTTCGCCCTATGTTGAAACGTCGTGAGTTAAGCGCAACTTTGATCGCAGGGAACGCAAACATTCAGGCTTTTAGACCTGACGCGGCGATATCATTGCTGAACGGGGCTGCTGGTGACGCGGCCAGAAAACTTCGTGTCGAAGCTTACCTTGGGATAGGTGATTTCAAACGCGCACTTGAGCAATTGGAACAGTTTGCGGATATATCCGATGCGGTTGCTATGCCATATTGGTTTAATGGTGATTGGACGGTAGCGGATAATACAAATCGTCATGCTGCGGAAATTGCCAGAAGGTTTTTCCCGACTGGTATTGGCTCAAACCAAAGGCCGGATGAATTATTACCTGATGACGCACTTTCACTAACCGCATTGCAACAATTATTGGCAGTCAGCCAATTAAGGAGCGCTGAATTGGAAAATGTGTTGTTGCAACAGTAATTACGCCCGATAGATAGGAAGGGGCTGTTAGCCGCCACCTTTACTATCGCGCCTAGGTGCGAGACATTAAATTGAATACCACATTTAGGTAAGTAACCAATACATGAAAGAGACAGACCTATACGCGCCAGTTAAGGCTTTTCTCGAAAAGCAGGGCTATGAGGTAAAAGCCGAGATCACCGATTGCGATCTCGTAGCCATTCGCGGTACCGATCCTCCTGTGATTGTCGAGCTTAAGTTGTCATTGTCATTGGACCTGTTGATGCAAGGGATTGCGCGGCAAAGGATTACCGATGCGGTTTATGTTGCGGTGCCGGCGGGCAAAGGGAAGGCTTGGAGTGCGCGCGCAAAGGATGTGGCCAAGATTTGTAAACGGTTGGGGCTTGGGTTGATTTCGGTGCATTTCGATTCGGAGCAAGGTCTGGTTATTGTGCACACCGACCCGGGTGCACACAAAATTCATAAGCTCGCCAAAAGAAAATCCGCATTACTGCTGGAATTTCAACGCCGTGTCGGAGATCCAAACACGGGCGGGCAATCGCGTCGTGCAATCATCACGGCTTACCGGCAGGATGCTTTGCGTATAGCGGTGGCATTGCAAGCAGGGCCGCGTGCGCCGTCAGATCTGGCCAAATCACTCGCGATACCCAAAACGCCATCCATTCTGCAAAAAAACCATTACGGTTGGTTCATCCGCATTGAACGCGGTGTGTATTCTATCGGGCCTGACGGGCAGGCCGCGCTAAAAACGTATAGCGATATAGTGGAGGCGCTAACCGCACGTTCCTATAAATAGGGGCTACAACGCACGGCTAGCTTCCAATTGCAGAACTAAAGAAGCACCACAAATAAGCGATGAAGTACTGGTTACTGGTTAAAAAACCGATCACCGACCTGTTCGCTTGTTTAAATATATGGATTAGTGTGACCAGTTTTGGGAGAAATTAAGGATTCATTGTGTCATTATTCGTCAATAAAGGCGGAAAATCACCTGTTAACTGGTTTCAATAATTACTACACACCCCAGATGCACTGATATGCATCAGGCCCCGTAGCTCAGCTGGATAGAGCGGCCCCCTCCTAAGGGGCAGGTCAGAGGTTCGAATCCTCTCGGGGTTACCAAAATATGAATGTGTGCAGTCGTCACAGGAAAGCTGACGAGTTGCCGCTAGCTAGAGATGCGATTTTCGGGGCCTTTAGAAAATCGGGAAAGTAGGCAGGATTTCCAACCTTTTAACAGCTTCCAGTACTTCGGACAGTGGAATGAAGCCAAGGAAAACTAACGCGTCAAACATGTTTCCGCGCAACTCTGCGATAGAGAAAGTGGAAGTTTTTTCTGTTTTGAACAAGGAAAAGTTAGGAATAATCCGTGGAACTCTGGCAGCATATTCATCGTAATCACCACCAAATGTTTCGCGCAAAAAATGTTCTTCTTTTTCGGCCGTGGCGTTAAGAATTAGAAACGTAATGCCGGCCAACAGAATCGTAAGGACAACACTGCCCATCATCAGCCCAAAACCAACGGTTCCGATTGTTGAAAAAAGATACAAAGGATGGCGAGCAATAGAGTAAGGGCCGTCCTGAAATACCAAGTTGCTTTTGCGGCCGCCAATGTAAATAATTGCCCAAAATCGTCCCAATACCGCCGTAATAATCAGGAATAACCCAATCATATCAACAGTCTCCGAAAGCCAGCTGCCAGTATCCCAAACGGATTTTGAAAACAACAGCAAGGGAACGGCGATCACAAAGGATAACCTCAGAAGGTTTATCCGGTTTTTGCCGACAAATTTTCCAATTGTACTTTGTTCCACAGTCATTCTCCAAATTTTTGTGTTGAATACACAGTAACCTTCAATCAATCAATGGAATTAGATCGGGAAAGGTCGGTACACACAGGGGTAACTTTGGGCTAAACCAGCTCAGGCTACGTCTGGTACTTACATTGACATAGATTCCGTTAAAGAAGGCAACTGATCAAACATGAGTACTCCCGATTTTAGCTTCGAAGAAGCTTGCAACAAATCCCCCGTCTGCGGGATAGATGAGGCAGGCCGTGGTCCATGGGCGGGGCCGGTCGTCGCCAGCGCCGTAATCCTGAACCCAACTGATATTCCTGATGGCTTGAACGATTCCAAAAAACTGACAGCCAAGCGACGGGATGCGCTGTTTGACGCGATTAACACCGTCGCACAAGTCGGCGTTGGCATTGCCACAGTGCAGGAAATCGACGAGGTTAATATCCTGCAAGCCACCTTCCTTGCCATGCGCCGCGCGGTGGAGGCGTTGCCAAACCAGCCTGCTTACGCCTTGATCGACGGCAACAAAATTCCGCCATATTTGAACTGCGAGGCCGAAGCGATTGTGAAGGGTGACGGGCGGTCTGTGTCTATCGCGGCGGCCTCAATCATCGCGAAAGTCACACGTGACCGCATAATGGTGACATTAGCGCAACAGTTTCCGGGCTACGGCTGGGAACGAAACGCCGGATATGGCGTTAAAGCGCATCAAGAGGGGTTAAGCCGCCTTGGGGTCACCCCTCACCATAGAGTCAGCTTCAAACCTATACACAAGATGTTGTATCAAGAGAATTAATTAAGTCATTGATTCAAAAAGAAATTGACGGCGAATCACTTTTGAATCATCTTGGACGTAACAATAAAACATATAAAAAATACGTCCGAGGCAGACAAATGAATACAACACATGAATCAGAGGCGCGTAGCGCGCTTCCGCTAGATCAAATCATTGCAGGTGACTGCATTGACGTCATGAACAGCCTTCCCGAAGGCTCAGTCGATCTGATTTTCGCGGACCCGCCCTATAACCTTCAGCTTAAGGGCCAGTTACATCGCCCCGACAATTCCAAGGTTGATGCCTGCGACGACGAATGGGATCAATTCGCCAGTTTTGCGGCGTACGACAAGTTTTCCCGCGCATGGTTAAAGGCCGCCCGCCGCATTCTGAAACCAAACGGAGCGATTTGGGTTATCGGGTCTTACCACAACATTTTCCGCGTCGGCACAGCATTGCAAGACGCAGGTTTCTGGATTTTGAACGACGTAATCTGGCGCAAATCGAATCCCATGCCAAATTTCCGTGGCAAGCGCCTGACCAATGCCCATGAAACGATGATTTGGGCCGGTAAATCTGATGCCTCCAAATACACGTTCAACTACGAGGCCTTGAAGGAGCTTAACGAGGGCATTCAAATGCGCAGCGACTGGGTTCTGCCAATTTGTAACGGCAACGAGCGTTTGAAAAACGATGAAGGCCAAAAAGCCCACCCAACGCAAAAACCTGAATCGCTGCTGCACCGTATTTTGGTTGGCAGCACCGTTCCCGGCGATGTTATTCTCGACCCTTTCTTTGGAACTGGCACGACGGGTGCTGTTGCCAAGAAACTCGGGCGCCATTTTATCGGCATCGAACGCGAAGAAGCCTATCGCAAGGTTGCACAAAAACGTATCGACAATACGCGCCGCTATGACCGTACCTCCCTTGAAGTAACTCGCTCCAAACGTGCCGAACCACGTGTGCCGTTTGGCCAGCTGGTTGAACGCGGCATGTTGATTCCGGGTGAAGAATTGCGTTCGTTGAACGGCCGTCACCGCGCCAAAATCCGTGCGGATGGCACATTGGTTGCCCATGATGCGCGCGGATCCATCCACCAAGTCGGCGCCGCCTTAGAGGGCGCGCCAAGCTGCAACGGTTGGACATATTGGAGCTTCAAGCGCGAGGGCAAACAAGTTCCCATCGACGTTCTACGCCAACAAATCCGCGCCGAGATGCGCGACTAATACAGAGTTTACCGCCTGATGTCCGTAGGGACATACTACCTTACCCCGCCATTTGTGGCGGGGTTTTTTGTAAATAACCCCGTGCTTTTTCGGATGTATTTGTTTGCAAATACCTTGTAGCGTCCACGCCAAATCAATTCTTATACGGAGTCCCCGATGTCTGGAAAATTTGAAACCCGCCTTGCTGAACTTGGCATTGAACTGCCAAACCCCTCAACGCCTGCGGCCAACTATGTGCCGTTCGTGCAGGTTGGCGATCTGGTTTACATCTCTGGCCAAATCTCCATGGATGCGAACGGGTTGGTTAAGGGCAAGCTCGGTGACGGATTTTCGCTGGATGATGCTTACGCCGCCGCCCGTCTTTGCGGCATCAACCTGATCGCGCAGGTTCGCGCGGCCTGTGATGGTGATCTGGACCGGTTGGTGCGGGTGATCAAGCTGAACGGTTTTGTAAATGCCACGCAGGATTTCACCGATCATCCCAAAGTGGTTAACGGCACATCTGATCTGATGGTCGAGGTGTTCGGTGATCAAGGTCGCCATGCCCGCGCGGCTGTGGGCTCGTCCTCGCTACCCCTTGGTGTGGCGGTCGAGGTAGAAGGCATTTTTCAGATTGACTAGCTTGCCGACGAGCTTACTGGGTGAACCGATTGTCCATCGTGGAATGCACGATGTGGCAAACGGGGTACAGGAAAACTCCCGCCCCTCGTTCGAGGCGGCAATAAAGCACGGCTACGGGATCGAGTTGGATTTGCAGATGTCTTCCGATGGCGAAGCCATGGTGTTCCACGACTACATGCTGGATCGCATAACGGACGAATCCGGCCCGATCCACATGCGCACCGCAGCAGAAATTCGACAAATCAAGTTAACAGTTGGCAACGACCCGATCATGGACCTGCCGCAAGTTTTGGAATTGGTTAACGGCCAAGTACCCTTGTTGATCGAGCTGAAAGATCAAGATGGCGCGCTTGGCCCGAATGTTGGGTGGCTGGAGCGGCGCGTGGCTGAAATATTGGCGGAATATAGTGGTGATGCGGTGGTAATGTCGTTTAATCCGCACTCGACGGCCCAGATGTCGAAGATCGCACCAAACATTCCACGCGGTTTGACAACTTGTGATTTCAATGCGGAACACTGGCAAATGCTGCCCCGCAAACGCGCCGCAGAGTTGGCCGAAATTCCCGATTTCGACCGCACTGGTGCGTGCTTTATTTCCCACGATCACCGTTTGCTGGATGCCACCCCGGTGGCTGCACTAAAAGCTCGCGGGGTTCCTGTTCTTTGCTGGACCGTTCGAAGCCAAGAACAGGAAATTAAAGCGCGTCGGCTTGCTGACAACATCACGTTTGAAGGGTATATACCCCTTAAACGCCATAACCTGGGGACATAGATGTCTGATTTAGTTAACCGCCTATCCCATGCTCCAAGTGACCATTGCCAAATTGCGCCTGCTAAAGTCGGGGTGCTTTTGGTAAATCTTGGCACGCCGGATGGAACGGATTACTGGTCTATGCGCCGGTATTTAAGCGAATTTTTGTCCGATAAGCGCGTGATTGATGCACCTGCATGGAAGTGGCAACCGATTTTGCAGGGCATAATATTAACCCTGCGCCCGTCAAAATCCGGCGAAGCCTATCGCAGCATTTGGAATAACGAGCTGGATGAAAGCCCGCTGTTAACCATTACTCGCGCACAGACCAAAAAGATTAATGCCGCCTTAACGGCAAAATATGGTGACAATATCGTGGTGGATTTCTGCATGCGCTACGGCAATCCTTCAACGGATTCCACGATCCGGCGATTGCAAGAACAGGGCTGCGAGAAGATCGTATTCTTCCCGCTTTACCCGCAATACGCCGCCCCCACGACGGCGACGGCCAATGACCACGCCTTTCGCACGCTGATAAAGCTGAAATGGCAGCCTGCAATTCGAACCGTCCCCGCGTATTTCGATAACCCTGCATATATTGCGGTTCTGGCCACCTCCATTCTGGAGGTTTATGCGACCCTCGACACAAAACCTGATCATCTGGTTGTGTCTTATCACGGCGTTCCCGAACGCTACCTTCTGGAGGGTGATCCATACTACTGCCAATGCCTGAAAACGACTCGTTTACTGGAGGAAGCCCTTGGTTGGGACGATGGCCACATCATCACAGCGTTCCAGTCAAAATTCGGCCCGACAAAATGGGTAGGCCCCGCAGCTGTTGAAGAGGTCGCACGACTGGCAAAGGCAGGCAAAACAAACATAACCATAGTTGCCCCCGCATTTTCCGCTGATTGCGTCGAAACCCTCGAAGAAATCAACGAGGAAATCCGCGAAAGCTTCGAGGAGGCCGGCGGCAAAACCTTCACCTATATCCCGTGCCTGAATGATCGGGATGACCACATCGCCGCACTTCTGGGCATCATCGAAAACGAACTACAAGGGTGGGTGTAATGAAGTACTTGATAGTAATAGTTTTGCTTCTCGCAGGGGGCTACATGTTTCCGCAGGTTTACGAGGAAGTCGACGGCCCTTGCCAAGCGTTGGAGAAAAAACTGGTGCGCGACAACACCAAAAACGGGTTGGAAAACTCGATTATTTCCAACCTCGCGCGATCCATCAGCAACGGGGATATTGGCGAAGGGATTGCCGACGACAAGTTCCCAAAGCTACCGTCGCGTTTAGGATGTCTTGCCGTCTATTACGATATTCCCGAGGATTGGGGCGAATTTTAGGTAACCAATAATTTCGCGGTCAACTTGTCGATATCTCCGCGAAAGGATTCCAGCAACGCACCGATTTCTGTGCGTTCTGTGGATATCAGCGAGATACCTTCGATAATCAGATCGAACATTTTCGGACGCCCATTCACCTCGATAACCCACCAGCCCAGATCAAAATCCGGCTTGACTGGTAAATCGACTTTGCTGGTTACAAGCACACCTTTCGCGCCCAAATCCCGACTGGAAACAACATTAAGCTGGGCGCCGGTGAAATCCCGAAATTGTCGGCCATACTTGCGCGAAATATACCCCTGAAAAGCTTGAATATACGCTGACAACTGTTTGCTGGAAGCTGACCGCCCTGGCGCGCCGAGAGCAGTTTTTGCGATCAACGGCACTTCGGCGGAATCACGGAAAAAGCGTTCAAAATCGACGAGCATTGCTGCTTCGGATTTGCCGGAATTGATAATTGTATGCACGTCATCCATGACGATATTAATGAAATTAACGGCTGCCTTTTCTGTTAGTCCAAATGCGAATGTGGGCAGTGCGGCGCTTAGCGCAAGGCTGCCTGTGCCCGCCAAGATGGCGCGGCGTGATAGTGCGGGGGGGTTAATAATCGAACGCAAAGGGATCCTCCAAATCTTCAACGACCAGTTCGGTCTCAAGGTTGTGCCGCATGTTTTGCAAATAGGTAATTCGCTGCGACGCATAACTGTCTGATGATTCATATAGTAATAGATTGACCAAATCGGAATAGGCAAGCCGGTCTCCGACAAGATCCACGCCTTTTAACAGGAATAAATATTCACGTTGAGGCGAAGGAATGAAATGGCGCAACGGGTCCATCGCGAAATCCACCACCATACCCAACGTCCCGCGCGTGGTGCTGCCACCGATTAACGGCAATTCCAGATATGGCCCTTCAGCAACCCCGTAAACTTGAAGGGTTTCGCCAAAATTGGTAGGCACTTCGAACAGCCCGAACTCGGAAGCCGGATCAAACAGTCCTCCGATTCCTGCCGTTGAATTCAGCGTAAAGCGCGCGGCCGTTTGCAGGGCATCTGCCAATTCACCCTGTAAAATATGGTTAAGGGTTTGTCCGGGCAACGCCAGATTGTTGGCGCTGTTGTCTATCGCATCGCGCATGCCTTCAGGCACCACGGCTCCGTAAGTCGCCGAGGCGGGGGCCAGCACGGCCGCATCCACCGCCTTGTTAAATTCGTGTATTTGTCGATTGGTTTCTTCAAACGGGTCGTTAATTTGATCAGCAGGCACAGGCCCGCTTGCACATGCCGCTAGAAAAGGCAGCAGTATCAAAAAACCGACAATGCGAAAGTTAGTCATAATCATAATTACCTTTTACCAAGCCTTCGGCGCGATCACAAATGCAGATGGCGTAGAATCGCCGGCCTTAATGCGCCTCCGCCCAGTTTGCACCCTGACCCGCATCAACCACAAGTGGAACATCAAGTTTTATTGCCGGAAGGCTGGCCTGTTCCATAACATTTTTCACGATTTTTGTGGTTTCATCGGCCGCGTCTTTGGCCACCTCGAAAATCAACTCATCATGTACTTGCAGCAGCATTTTGGCCGGCAAATGTGCGATTGCATCAGGCACACGGATCATCGCACGCCGTATAACATCCGCCGCAGTGCCTTGAATCGGCGCATTAATCGCCGCGCGTTTGGCAAAGCCTGCGTGCGGCCCCTTGGCACTGATTTCTGGTGTGTGAATGCGCCGCCCAAACAGCGTTTCGACGTAATTATGCGCCTTTGCAAAGGCCACAGTGTCGTCCATATAGGACCGAATTTCCGGGAAACGCTCGAAATAGGTGTCAATAAACTTCTGCGCGTCGGCGCGTGGTATTCGCAAGTTTCGCGCCAATCCGAAGCCGGAAATCCCGTAGATCACGCCGAAATTAATCGCCTTGGCTTGGCGGCGGATTGATGGGTCCATGCCCTCGATCGGAACCCCGAACATCTCGGAAGCCGTCATGGCGTGGATGTCTTTGCCGTCAAAAAACGCCTGTTTCAGGCTGTCGATCTTGGCGATATGGGCCAAAATCCGCAGCTCAATTTGGCTGTAATCCAACGACACCAGAACATTGCCCGGTTCCGCGATAAACGCCTCGCGAATACGGCGACCTTCCTCGGTTCGCACCGGAATGTTTTGCAAATTCGGATCGGTGGAGGCCAGCCGCCCCGTCGTCGCCCCCGAAATCACGTAAGACGTATGCACGCGCCCCGTATCAGGATTGATATGCCCCTGCAAAGCGTCCGTATAGGTGCTTTTCAACTTGGCCATTTGACGCCAATCCAGCACGCGGGCAGGCAGATCGTGGCCTTCGGCGGCCAAATCTTCCAGAATGTCAGCCCCCGTTGCATATGCACCGGTTTTGCCCTTCTTGCCGCCCTCGATCCCCATCTGATCAAACAGAATTTCACCAAGCTGCTTGGGCGAGGCGACGTTAAACTTGCCGCCAGCCAGCCCATAAATTTCATCTTCCAGCCCAGCCATTTTCTGCGCGAAATTGTTGGACATGCGCGACAGGTGATCACGATCAACCTTGATTCCGGTCATTTCCATCTTCGCCAAAACAGGAACCAGCGGGCGCTCCATGGTTTCGTAAACGGTGGTCATACCGTCCGTCGCCAACCGTGGTTTCAGCAATTTCCACAACCGCAACGTAATATCTGCATCCTCAGCCGCATAAGGTGCTGCGTCGTCGATTGGCACTTTATCAAAGGTAATCGCGGATTTTCCGGTACCCAGCAACGTCTTGATCGGGATCGGCGTGTGGTTCAGATAGCGTTCGGAAAGCGCGTCCATTCCGTGCCGGTGCAAGCCGCCGTTCAGCGCGTAAGATAGCAGCATGGTGTCGTCAATCGGGGCGATGGCTATGTCGTTGCGGGCGAAAATTTTCGCATCATACTTCATGTTCTGTCCGATTTTCAGGATGGAGGGATCCTCCAACATCGGTTTCAGCATCTCTAAGGCCAACGCCTTGTCCATCTGCCCTTCAGCCAGTTCCGCGCCGCCAAACAGGTCATCGACCCCGTTCACATGTGCCAGCGGAATGTAACAGGCGGACCCGACCTCGACCGACAAACAAACGCCGACCAGATCAACGATCATCTCGTTCAAGCCGGTGGTTTCCGTGTCCACCGCAACCCAGCCACGGGCATAGGCGGCGTCGATCCACAGTTGCAAGGCGGCTGCATCGCGCACCGTTTCGTATTTGGAATGATCAATGGGGGCCATCAACGCCGCGGTATCAACAGTGCTTTCAGGGTTAACCGTAACCTCTTCAATAACGGGGGCCTCGACACCCAGCTTCGCGGCCATGCGTGTTGCCAGCCCTCGAAATTCCATAGATGCGATAAAGCCCAGAATGTCCTCAGCCACAGGTTCGCGCACTTCGAATTCGTCGATGCTTTCAACCACCGGAGTGTCGATTTTCAGCGTCACCAATTCGCGCGACATACGGATTTGATCCGCCTTTTCAATCAGTGTCTGACGGCGTTTGGGCTGTTTGATTTCCTCGGCGTGGGCCAGCAGGTTATCAAGATCACCGTATTCCTGTATCAACAGTGCGGCGATTTTTACGCCAATTCCGGGTGCGCCGGGAATATTGTCAACGGAATCCCCCGCCAGCGATTGCACGTCGATCACACGGTCCGGCCCAACGCCGAACTTTTCCTCAACCTCTTCAATACCAATCCGGCGGTTCTTCATCGCGTCCAGCATTTCAACGCCGCCGCCAACCAGTTGCATCAAATCTTTATCCGATGAAATGATCGTCACGCGTCCGCCAGCTTCGCGCGCTTGCACAGCGTAAGTGGCGATGATGTCGTCGGCCTCGTACCCTTCCATTTCAATGCAGGGCAGATTGAAGGCACGGGTTGCATCGCGGATTAACGGGAATTGTGGCACAAGGTCTTCGGGCGCAGGTGGGCGATTGGCTTTGTAGTCATCGTAAATGGCGGATCGGAAAGTCTTGCCTTTATGGTCGAAAATCACGGCCACATGGGTTGGCGCATCGTGGCCGTGGTTATCCTCGACCATCTTGTAAATCATATTACAAAAGCCCGCGACCGCCCCGACAGGCAGGCCGTCAGACTTGCGCGTCAATGGCGGCAAGGCGTGAAATGCCCGAAAAATAAACCCCGAGCCGTCAATCAGATGCAGGTGGTGCCCCTTGCCGAATGCCATATCAGGTTTTCAGAACGAATTTTTTGTCACAATACGGGCATTCAACAAACCCTTTGTCGGCTGGAATTTGCAGCCAGACACGCGGGTGTTCGCCGCCACCATCACAAGGAATGCTGGATTTGGTGACTTCTTCGGTTTCGGTAACATCATTAGACATCGTGGTTTCCTTATTAAATTACGCGGGCTGAATCATGCGGCCAAGACGGCGACCGGCGATAATATGCATGTGCATGTGTGGCACGTCCTGAACCCCGTCATGCCCTGCATTTGTGATTAAACGGTATCCTTTGCCACCATTCGCCGGTGTGGCCTTGATCGCGTGCGAAATCGCCCCGATCACACGGGTGAAATCTACGACTTCGGCGTCTGTGGCCTCAGACGCGAAATGATCGTAGTTTACATAAAACCCCTTCGGGATCACCAGAATATGGTTCGGTGCGGCTGGATTAATATCGTTAAACGCCAAGGTGAAATCGGTCTCCATCACCGTGTCGTTCGGAATTTCGCGCCGCAAAATCTTGGCGAATATGTTTTGATCGTCGTATTCATAAGGCATATCGGCCTCCATTCATTCAAAAGACAAAGACTGCGCGATTTTTTCAGCACGCGGGGTCGAGATTTTCATAAAGCTGGCCAAAGCCACTCCGTTGGCCTCGTCACTTGCGGTTTCTTTAATCATGTATAGCGCAGGCAGCCCCATTTCTTGCAAACTATCCTGATCCGCGCGAATATTATTATGAAGCGCCGAGGTCAACGAGTCACGCATCTCTGCGCTGATATTGTGGTCCGACAACCCGATGCGCTGAGCGTGCCCCGCAAGGTATATATCATCAAAACTACACTGCACATCCAGCACCCGCATTTGACAACGGTCATTAGCAAAATCGGCGATGGTTTCCAGATTTCCGGGGTCCAGACAGATGGTTAGGCTGCCGGTCTCAAGGCGTTCAAACAACAGTTTCAGGAATGCGCGGCGGTGGCGGTTGCGTTTCACGCGCGTGTCTTCCAGATGCCCCAGATCCGGCAAATTGATACCGGATTCATCGAATACATACCCTAGCGACTGAATATTGTTGGCCTTCGCGACGGCCTCCGCCACCTGCGTACCGACGTGCCATTTCTTGCACAGAACAATCTGCAATGTGTTTTGCCGCCCTATGCGGCTGCCGCGTTCCCAGAACCGTTCGCCATATCGAAGGCCCGTCCGCCCCCGCGCGTTAAGATATGTGATCAGACGCTTTCCGTCTGGCCCGACGGTAGCCGAATTGCCATCGCGAAATTTATCCGCCAGCGCTTTTTTCAGATCAACGGCTTGCGGTGAAATTTTGCGGGCAAACAGATAGTTTTGCGACAACAGAAAGTTCAGATGATCGCCGTAAAATACCGTAGGGATGCCGTAATCGGAAAACGACAAGAACGTCAGCGTTCTGGATTCAACTTCGGAACTGGCAACAAGATGCATCACCAAGGTTTGGAAAAACGTCTCGTCCGGTATCCATGTGGTTTTGAAAAACCGCGGCACGTCGGGGCGCTCCGTCAGGAATTTCAACAACTTTGATATGGTCGAACGCCGCAAACACCACCACTGCGACCCGATCATGATCTGCAGGCCTTCCGGCAACTCCCGTTTCAAACCAAGGGCGCGCTGGGTTTTGACGGAGGCGTAAAACAACGCCTTGTTGCCCCGCTCGTTAAACCAGTGACGGTAGATCAGGCGCTCTTCTTTAAGGCCGACCTTGATCCAGTCGCTTTCGAAATAGTCGTTATGTTCAATATAATCTTTGCCGCTATCGTCCAGAAACCAGTGCATATGCCTGATTGGCTTAATCGGCATGCAATCCCCGCTAAGCATGTAGAAATGCGTGGCCTCGGGGAATGTCTTGTGGCCCAAACGCAGCGCATTCAGCGACCCTTGCACCAGCGACCATTCCCCCCAGCCACATTTCACACGATTGGCAAAGCAGACATTGGGGTTATCCTTCAGCCCGTTCTTAAGGATCGCAAAATCCTCAAGGCTGCCCCGCCCGTCGAAATGAATCGACACATAGTCGCCACTGGCCGACAACATCTCGGCTTGCTCGACGATCAGATCGGGGTTCTTGTGACACAAAAGAAGGAAGCAGATTTTTGCCATGAGGCCTTTCCAGATATACAGCCGCAAACAGTAATGTAGATCATTGCGATATTGAAGGCAGGACATGCGAATTGGGCAATAATTTTCCACTCGCGCAACGATCTATTGCACCAAAGGGTTGTGCAGGCTACAAAACCTCGATGTATTAAGGAGAATTCCATGGGCTTTCCAGGCACCTGGATGACCGAGAGTGAATCGGTTGTTTATCGAGTAGTCCCCAAGTGCGCGTGTTCGACCATCGGGCAGGTGATGTATTACGGGGACCACGGCACATATTTCGACGGGGACATCCACGATGCGACCTCCGGTATCCACAAATGGGGGATCGAGGATAGCAAACCGTTGATCCAGAAACGGGTCACTGATCAGGAAACCTATGCCTTCACCTGTGTTCGCAATCCCTATTCGCGGGTGCTGTCGGCGTATTTTGACAAAATCGCCGGCATTCAGCGCAATGGCAAGCGGTATCGCGGAAACCTCGTGCCGATGCTGGTGCGTAAATACGGTGTGGATGTTGAAGGGGATTTTGACCAGATTGCCTCTTTCCGGCGGTTCTTGTTGTTTGTGCGCGACACCATCAAATTCCGCAAGCCGATGGATCCGGACATCCACTGGTCAGCGATGTCGGG
>Ga0256839_1000087_pt1 | contig 120900 bp, 96 predicted proteins | sample 354166metaG_FD_185968 | JGI IMG/M metagenome (GOLD analysis project Ga0256839, IMG submission 185968) | Hydrothermal vent microbial communities from Mid Atlantic Ridge, Atlantic Ocean - 354-166 | ecosystem: Environmental > Aquatic > Marine > Hydrothermal vents | place: Atlantic Ocean: Mid...
CCATCAAGAAGGGCGACGAGGTCATCGGCAACGAGACGCGCGTCAAGGTCGTCAAGAACAAAGTCGCGCCACCGTTCAAGCAGACCGAGTTCCAGATTCTCTACGGCGAAGGCATTTCCCGTCTTGGTGAAGTCATCGACATGGGTGTCAAGGAAGGGCTGGTGAACAAGGCGGGTGCCTGGTATAGCTACAACGGCGAGCGCATTGGTCAGGGTAAGGAGAATGTTCGCACCTACCTGAAGGAGCATCCGGAGATGGCGGCGGAAATTGAAAACCTGTTGCGTGAGAAGTTGCTGCCGAAATCAGTCGCCGAAGAAGCCGATCTAACACAGGAGTCTCCCACCGACTTGCTGACAGGGATGGCCACATGAGACGCTGATACCAATGCCGGGTTCTCCGTTATCTCAACGGAGAACCCGGGTCAAATAATAGTCCGACGCAGGTACCATCCCAACACTCACTCGTGGTCGCAATGCGGGCCAAGATTCGTAACAAATGAGGTTGGTAATGAAAGTTGGCGTAATTCTAGCAGTTATTCTGGTACTGATATCAGGAACAGTATCAGCAGGAAAACTTCAAGAGGGAGTTCACTATACGGAAGTGCCAATGAGCGGGAAAGCCCGCCCCGGAGGACGTGATATAGAGGTGGCAGAGATTTTTTACTATGGATGCCCTCACTGCTTCAAACTTGAAAAAAGCGCCAGTCAATGGAAGAAGCATCTTCCGCCAAACACTCGGTTCGTCCTCATGCCGGCAGTGACGCCTGCCTGGGAGAAAATGGCTCGGGCGTACTATGCCATGCAGAAACTTGATGTCCTCGATCAGCTCCATGGCAAGCTTTTCGATGACATCCACAACAAGAAAAAGAAATTCCGATCGGACAAAGCAATAATTGCCTACATCTCAAAAGAAGCCAAAATACCCTTAGATAGGGTTGGTGATGTGTTCCGCTCAAGCTATGTCGATGCACGCATAAGAAGAGCCAAATCACTACAGGAGGGCTGGGGGCTTGCATCAGTTCCAGCCATCATCGTTGATGGTAAGTACCTGGTTCTCAACCCTTCAGGCAGAAATCCGAAATGGCTGGACAACGTTATTGGCAGACTTATAAAAAAACGGGAAGATGAGATCTCCAGAAACGGGCAGTAAACGCTGCCCCGGATGATCATGAACAGATCATCTCAGCCGTCACATACTCTTGGGTGGATGTTTTTAGTGGATAGATACCGGCCCTACCATCCCTGATGTCCCGATCCATCTCCGCCACACCATCTTCTTCCATATAAATATCCAAGTCAGATACTTGGCATAGCTCATACCATTCACGGTCGTATTGGTTGTGCATGTCGTTGGCCTCCTCATATTTTACTGAGATTATGTCTTACCCCCCCCCCCTGCGCGGAAAGCCCGCCGTTCAGGGGGCGGATGTCAAAAAGGCGGGGCGAAAGGCATCCCGCTTACGCGGGAAACACACCAATCATATCTCATTGAAAACAAAGAGTAAAACCGGCTATTGAAATTGCACCAGAATCCCGGATAGTGGGTCGGTTATACAAACCAACATTTCGATTCCGACAATTCCGCGTTGCCAACCTGATCCTGTCGTTACTATAATGGCACGATAAGCCCGGCGTTCGCCGGTATTCAGCCGCCCATCCAGGGCCAGATTCTGATCGAACCGCAATGCTGCGGTCGATCTTCACATCGGATCCATGGCGATCTGGTGTTCTACGGTTACCCGCCGGTTCCAAAAGGGTATTCAACACTTTCATTCCCAACGGGGTAGACGACTTATATATCCCGTTTTGGGATGGTCGTGCCTGCCTCCCCGTTGGTTTTTTCAATCCGGAGCAGGCCCGATCAAAAGGAGAAGAGAATGAGAACATTCTATCTTCTCGGTGCCCATGACGAAGAAATGAAGGAGATCAGGGACCTCCTTTTTCGGCTAGGCGCCGAATATGCGGTAGCGTTGAAAGACGGCCACCGCGTCCGCCGGGGAGAGGCTTATGAAGCTGACTCGGCAACCCGCCCCATCCCCGAAGACGCACGCCTCGTGACAGTAGAATGCGGGGCGAAGGGATTAGAGGTCGATCTTGAAATTGACCACCATTTCCCAGGCGACCCGGGCTATGACGCCCCTCCAGAAAAATTCTGGGAGGGATCATCCCTCGGGCAGATAGTGGCCGATGTAATGGCCAACCTTCCAGAGAAGTGGGATGAAGCCAACCTCTCTGAAGGTGAGTTGCTGCGGCTGAAGATGGTCGCGGCTGCCGACCACTGCCTCGGGGCGGCCTATGCCGGCAAGTGCCCGGGCATCGTGCCGATGAAACTGCGGATGGAGCGTGCAAAAGCCGTGGTCAAGCGCCATGGCGGCACTATCCGCAGGGTCTTCAGTACTCAAGAGAGGACGGGGAGGCACCTTTTGGAGTGCCCCCGCGTCAATCTTGGGGGCGATATCGTCGCCATTGATGCCAGGGCGTTGAGGAACGCCCCGTTCCTCAACGAGGCGGCCTGCTTGTTTGCGGGCGGCCCCGTGCTGGCGCGCCGCAGCAACAAGGTGGTGATCCTGAACGCTGACCCGCGTTCAGTCATTGCCTTCAAGCTGTGGGCAACAGCTGAGGGCGCGTCGGATACCTACGGAAGTCCGACGCGGGGCTTTGGTGGAGCCACCTTCCCCACCCTGCCCTGACCCGGCGGCAAGCAAACCAAGGGGGATTCGAGTTAACTCGAATCCCCACAAGAGCACGTAAACAGAAAGGACCCCTGTGTGTTGCCATTATGGGCAGCAAACAGGGGTCCTTTCGACCATGACGAAGGGGTCGTTCCTTCGTCATGGTTTCAACATGGACAGTTTTTACTATTGATGCCGCAAGAGAGATACAAATATGTCACTCCTACCACCAAAGAATACTTGGATATGCTCAAAAATAGAGGAAAAATAAGAAGAAATCCACGCAGTTGACGGTGACTGCTCCCCACCCTAACGGGTGAGGCTTCCAACTTCTCAGGCCACTGCTGGCGTTTCGCCAGTCTTACGCAAGCCTCCATTGGCAGAGACGGACAGCCCTTCCGCCTTTAACTTCAAAATGCCCTGCTGTTTGATATTCAGGGCTGCGTTTATATCGCGATCCATGCTCTTAAGCATGTTTTTGACTTTCAGCGTTTCCAGTGCAATCGCTTGGTTTTCGTCGACTAGCCTTCTGGATAACTTGTGCTGGAAGTCATTTCGAGTATTCGCCACTTTTTCGTGGCACCTGCAATACCTGTATTATTGCTGTATTTTAGGGTATTTGCAACTGGGTGTACACACAGAATCTTTACCGAAAGACTAGCAGAAGCGCTATCGCGCTTCCCGCTTATATCCCCGCCCGATTGGGCGAGGGTTTACGCGAATTTTGCTAAATACTTGGCAATCATTGGATTTTTCCGTCAACGCTACCTATATTGTTATCCAAGAGGCCAAGAACACCACATCTTGTGGTTGTAGTTCATGGCCAGTCTGAACCAAACAATGGGAAGAGAAATGAAACACAATAACTATCATCTGGGCGCGGCGGCAGCAATCGTTGTCGCGGCCGGACTTGTGTTCGGGGTTTCCCCCCTTGATACCATCAAGGCCCCGTTCGCATACGAAACAGGGGGAGTTACTGCCATGATGGTCGCAGCTGTATATGTATTGATGGGGGTCGTATTTCTCTTGTCTCTACTTGATATGGCCGTTGCCGGGGCGCTGGCGGTTGCTCAGCGAGACACGCCAAAAGGCAAGGCGATCGAGCACCAGCCTGACTACCTATCATTTATGGGCGCCCAGGTGATTTGCACGTTGCTGGTAACCATCGCGCCATCAGTGTTCGGCTAGTCAGCGCCGCCATCATCGGTGGCGCTCAAGCTGTCTGCTGGAGGGCCAGCCCTCCAGCAATTTACAACCTCAATCCATTGAGCCGTTTCGTCAGGGCTAAATGAATCGGCCTTCAGCTCATTCCCGGTAAATACGCGTAGATCCCACTGCGTTCTCTTCATAAAATACCTGGGAGCATCTTCAGGAACGAGTCCTGCGCTCTCAATCACCTTATTCACCATCCCACGTGGCTCAAGGAGTAGCGATTTCCCGTCCTGGGAACGGCTGTACATGCCAAACAGGTCCGCATCGGATACACGCCAAACGCTGATGGTGTCACCAATCATTGGGATCGTGGCATGAAACCGCCCATCGTTGTCGAACCGGATACGAACCTCGGGGGTATCATCGATAAACCCTTCACAGACCCACTCCCCTTCAATGTCGGTGGTACTGGCGATAGCGGCGTCCAGGGAGCGCCGTGATCGCTGGCAGCCAAACTGATCTGGCATGCCCGATGAATTGAAATAAACAGTGCATTCCACTTGGTCTGGCAACGTGGCATCGCCAATCTTTACAAATCCTCCCTCCGGCTCTATGCATGTGAAAACAAACGATTCGCCACCGGATGAAATAGAGGACACCCCACAGGCAGACGCCGCATGATCGAGGGGGTTAGCATCTCTGTCAGGTACCATCAAGTAAGCAGCACCACCAACACCCAGCATCAATCCGATCAGAAACAACCCAGCGGCCTTGGCCTTTGTGCCAATACGTAACCCCATGAATGCGCACCATCGATTAAATAGCAAGATTATAGCGATCTGATCGCGCAATCCTTGTCCTGCACTGAAGATGATGAAATCACGGTCAAAATCGACGCAGATACGTGCATTTGACAGAAGGCTGGAGTATATTTATTGAGCGGTTATTGGTTCATGCCATAAGCTCATCATCAGCTTGGGCGTGAACGCGCAGAAGTGTCTTCCAGGACAAACAGATGGCCGCATAACTCATGACCCGGGAAGAAAGCCACGGGGCATAACCGTTGCCGCTCTGGTGCGGCAACCTAAGTCGGCACATCATCGAAGCCGAAACCACTCTTGCCCAATCGAGGTGAGGGATCAGGAATTCTGCTGTTTTCGCACTGTGCGATACAGCGATACGGTTTCCGGCCGTCAAATCGGAATTCACTTTTTTAACCCCTTGGGGCAAACACCTTGTCCCATTTGGGGATTCGTGTGTTTGCCCCTTTTTTTATGAGGACAAGCACATGACAGTCAATATCAACTGGGACGACCCTTTGGGTTTGTCCACTCCTGCCGCTCCGACCCAGGAGCAACCGACCACCCCCGCCGTTGCGGACCCTCGGGTTCCACATCTGGTGGACGAGAAAGACGTGCCTCTCGAGGCGCTTCGCCCCGTCCGCCCCGAAGACAAGCGGGTCGTCAATGGCGAGACGGACATCAACCAGCTCGCCCCGTTCAAGTATCCGTGGGCATGGGAATATTTTCTCAATGCCAACAAGAATCACTGGACACCGCTGGACATCAACATGGCCCAAGATGTGCATGACTACAATCATGCACTAACGGAAGAGGAGAGGCACATGTACGTCAACGTGTTGGCGTACCTCACCACTTCCGACATCTTGGCCATGCGCAATATCGGCCTCGCCGTGATGGAAAAGATGTCGGCGCCGGAGCTGCAGATCTATCAGGCTCGGCAGGTCTACGAGGAATCGATGCATACCTGGACATACCAGCACTGCATTGAAACCCTCGGCCTTGACCAGCAGGAGGTCTATAACCGGTATCGCGTGGTTCCCGAAATCCATGCAAAGGTCAAAATGACCACCGACATCCTCGATGGTGTCTGCCGGCCAATGGACTTAAAAAACAGGGACGAGCTGGAGCAGTTTGTCAGCTCTTACCTGTTTTTCGCGGGGATCTTTGAGGGGTGTTTCTTCTACAACGGATTCACCCCCGTTTTCGCGCTGCAACGCCGCGGTCTGATGAAAGGCACTGCCGAGCAGTTCCAGTACATCATGCGGGACGAAGTGCTGCACGCATCCTTCGGGATTCGCGTGGCAAAGCAAATCATGGTGGAGGAAGGTATTCAACTTGACCCCGCCATGGTTCAGAGCCTGTTCGAACAGGCGCACGAAAAAGAGGAGGCGTATATCAATTACGTCCTCCCCTCCCCGATCCTCGGCTATAACGCCCAGGATCACATCGAGCAATTCCGCTTCATCGCGAACCGTCGCGCTCGTCAACTCGGTTTCGACGAACCTTTTCCAGGTGCCCAGTGCACCGCGTCTTGGCTGGATGAACAAGCCAATATCCGCAAGGAGAAGAATTTTTTCGAAACTCGGGTGACCGAGTATCAGACCGGTTCATCGTTGAGCTGGGATTAACAACCATTGGGGCAGCGGACTCATCTTCATCCGGAAGTTGAGCCCTGCCCCGTTTTAATGAGGAAAGAAACATGAATGTCATCAAAAGAGACGGCCAGCTGGCCGAATTCACCCCCGAGAAAATCCGATTGGCAGTACTGAACTGCCTGCTGGACACCGAGGGGCTGAAAAAACCGGGTGCTCCTGTCGCCACCGGGGAGATTTCCAACCGCTTGCATCAGCAAGCAGAGGAAATCACCACCATGGTGGTGGATACAATCGTATCTCGCGCAACTGCACGAGATACGGATGTGGTCCACATCGAAGACGTTCAGGACTACGTCGAGTTGGCCCTGATGCGTCAAGGAATGCACAAGGCTGCACGAGAGTACATCCTGTACCGGGAGGCGCGCGCAGAAGAGCGTGCGGCTCAGGAGAAGCAGGATGACACAACGCAAACCACGATTGAGGTGGTCACTGCGGATGGGTCCCGCAAACCCCTCGATATCGGGTGGGTGCGCGGCATTCTTGCCGAGGCTGCCGAAGGTCTCGATGTTGAAGCCAGCGATCTGGAGAAGGCATTCGAAAGAAATGTCTTTTCTGGGATGCCGGAATCGGGCGTCATCCAAGCAGCCGTGTTGGCAGCACGCATGCTGATCGACAAAGACCCGGACTACGGGAAAGTCGCAGCACGTTTGCTGCAGGTGCAGCTGCGCGATGAAGCCATTGCCTTGGTGGGATTGGACCCAGTCCGTTCCCACAAGGAAATGGTCGACGCCTATCCCGAGTACTTTAACGCCTATATCCAAAAAGGCATTGAGGTTGGGAGAATTGCCCCGGAATTGGGACAGTTCGATCTCGAAAGGCTGGGGAAGGCGTTGCAGGGTAACCGGGATATGAATTTCACCTATCTCGGTATCCAGACCCTATACGATCGCTACTTCCTCCATGAGGATGGCGTTCGATACGAACTGCCACAAGCATTTTTCATGCGCGTGGCAATGGGGTTGGCGATCAGGGAGATCGATCGTGAAGAAAAAGCTATCGAGTTCTACAATGTGCTCTCCAGCTTCGACTTCATGTCGAGTACCCCTACCCTGTTCAACTCGGGAACCATTCGGCCGCAGCTCTCCAGCTGCTACCTGACGACGGTGCCTGATCACCTCGACGGCATCTTCAGCGCGATAAAGGACGACGCCATGTTGTCCAAATACGCTGGAGGACTCGGGAATGATTGGACTCCTGTCAGAGCCATGGGTGCCCATATCAAAGGCACCAACGGCCAAAGCCAAGGCGTTGTCCCATTCATGAAAGTGGCCAACGACACCGCAGTAGCTGTGAACCAAGGCGGCAAAAGGCGCGGCGCAATTTGCGCTTATCTCGAAACCTGGCATTTGGATATCGAGGATTTCCTCGATCTCCGGAAAAATACCGGTGACGAGCGCCGCCGCACTCACGACATGAATACCGCGAACTGGGTTCCGGATCTGTTCATGAAGCGGGTGGCTGAAAAGCAGGACTGGACGTTGTTCAGTCCCGATGAAACCCCGGATCTTCATGATCTGTCGGGCGCAGAATTCGAAGAGGCCTACACGGCCTACGAGAAAAAAGCGCGTGATGGAGAAATGAAGCAGTATCGGACAGTCAAGGCTGAAGAGCTTTGGCGCAAGATGCTGACCATGCTGTTCGAGACCGGTCACCCGTGGATCGCTTTCAAAGATCCATGTAACGTCCGTTACACGAATCAGCATGTCGGGGTGGTGCACAGCTCAAATCTCTGCACGGAGATCACGCTGCACACCAACGAAAATGAGATTGCCGTGTGCAACCTCGGGTCGATCAACCTGGCACGCCACATGAGGGATGGCGAGCTCAACATGGTCAAGCTGAAGGAGACGGTGAAAACCGCGATCCGGATGCTCGACAATGTGATCGACATCAACCTGTACAGCGTGCCCCAGGCACGCAAATCAAACCTCCAGCACAGGCCTATTGGTCTGGGTCTGATGGGATTCCAGGACGCCCTGTTTGATCAGGGTATCCCGTATGCCTCTGAAGAGGCCGTGGAATTCGCAGACAAAAGCATGGAGGCGATCAGCTACTTCGCCATTGAGGCGTCATCAGCGCTGGCTGCGGAACGTGGTGCTTATGCTACTTTCCAAGGCTCGCTATGGAGTCAGGGTATTTTACCCATCGATTCCCTGAAGATGCTGGCGAACGAGCGCGGAGACTACCTCCAGGTGGATGAGACCCAATCGCTCGATTGGGACGCGTTGCGGGAAAAGGTCCGCCACGGCATGCGTAACAGCAATGTCATGGCGATTGCCCCCACCGCGACAATCTCAAACATCTGCGGTGTCACCCAGTCGATTGAGCCGACGTACCAGAACCTGTTCGTGAAATCGAACCTGTCCGGTGAATTCACGGTCGTCAACCAGCACCTGGTCGACAACCTGAAAGAGCTGGGAATCTGGGACGAAGCGATGGTTGCCGACCTAAAACACTATGATGGTGCGGTAACCAATATCGAACGCATCCCGGAAAACCTCCGGGCCTTGTACGCCACGGCGTTCGAAATCGACTCGCGTTGGCTGATCGAGGCCGCCAGCCGCCGCCAGAAGTGGCTCGACCAGGCCATCAGCCTCAATCTGTATCTGGCACAACCAAGCGGTAAGGCCCTGGACAGTCTCTACAAGCTGGCCTGGGTACGTGGCCTGAAAACCACGTATTACCTCCGATCGCTTGGGGCAACCGCCGTCGAAAAGACAGCGGAGGCAACGAGCAAACCCGCGTTCAAAGCGGCGACGGATGCTGTGGCCTTCAAGGTTCCAGAGTTTGTCGAAGCTTGCGGGGATGGTGGCTGTCAGTAGAAAGTTCCCTCCCATTAGGTTTTCCGGTTCGCCGGAAAACCTTTTTTTTACTTCACAGATACGCGAACCCAACCAGGATTCAACAGATTATCGGAACTATCCGGCCGTGCCGGGCATCCCACTCTTGTCATCTGCGCATCAACATGATAGCGTCCCGCGACAGAATCATACACGCATCCACATATAGGGGTATGTCGCAAAAGAGGTGCGACATATAGTATCAATGCCAATCAGCGTATCAGAAAAAACGATAAATACCTTGCTACAACGGCTGGGGTTAAAATGCCCGGTAGACGTCATGGATCTGGACTTCCAGGATATTGACGAGGAGCACGATGTTGACCGCGAAAAGGCATCTCTTTATGCCAGTCGAAATCGCGGGTCGGTGCGAATCAACACCGGCCGTTACTACACAGCGAAAGAATATCGTGATCGTGTTCGCCATGTTAAAAATCTAAGGCTTCCGAAATAACGCCAGTAACTGGAACCAGCATGTTCAGTGACAAGGAGTGCGAGCGATTAAAGGAGCTTGCAAACTTATACGTCCAGGCAAAAATGCTGATCATCTATGTCGAGGAAGCAGACCCGGACGCCAGATCCAATATCCAAATAATCAAGGAATTGCGTGACGCTTTTGATCACGTTATGCGCGTAATCGTCGCTCATACGGAGCCTAGTAAGGCGCGCGACAGCGACTACGGCGAAAAAAACCTGCACAAAGCCATTGGGCATCTATACCGTGCGACCTTCGACGCCCTCGATGGCACTACGCTCTCCCTGAGAGAAAAAATAGTAGACCTACTCTCACCCTACTCAACCTCGGTCATTCTGGAGGTCATTCCAGAGTATTGGGATAGCCGCGTAAAACTAGAAGAATTAACAAGTAAAGTTGCCGAAAATCGAGCAAAAAAAGATGTAGGCGACAATGTCGGAGAAGTTCTCGACACATACATGGAAGATGTCGAGAACTTAAAGGCGTTTTACAATAGAGCGCTGAATTCCATGAGCGCCATCGAAGAGTGCACTGCAAATCAAAAACGCGATAAATTCTGGCACTGGACAACCACATTCTTGATTTCTGTCCTTTCTGCGGCCATATCGGCCGGAATCGCATGGTTTCTATCATCTCCGTAGTTCAATACGGAAAACGCGTGACAATGGCGCAATAAAAATATCACCCACCCTTTTCGAAAGGACGTCCGGAGACATCCCATTCCGTGTCTTTATTTCAACATAGACAGCAAGCGGAATAACAACCAGAAGAATTAAAAATAGAAACCCGCACCAACGACCAGCCAAAACAGGCCAGATGAAGAACATCTTCATGCGACACCACATTTTTTTCGCTTAGGCCGACTCGCTCAAGCGCTCAGGCTCCTTGCGCTCGATATCGACCGGATCAAAAGCCCCACGTCCATTGGAGATGATTGCCGTGTATGGTCGGTTCAGATGCTTGAACATCGCCGCCTCTACTCCCAGGTATCGCTTTGCAGCTGGAATATCATTAGCTTCCACCTTCAGCACGACTTTCTTATTCACCGCAGTAAACATCTTCTGCGGGAATACGGTTGGTGACTGAGAAACAACGATGATGCCAAGTCCGTACTTTCGTGCCTCAAGGGCAATTTTGTTGTAGATAAGGTTTGGGTTCTCCCTGTCTTGGGTTGACCTCGGCAACAGCACTTGAAATTCGTCGATGATGATGTAGTTATCAACCCCTTTACCACGGTTGATCTTGTGCTTATCCGGTAGCTGCCTGTATTCGCCACGAGCGCGGACCGCCCTGAATATCTTTCCCAACAAGGTTTCTACAAAAAAAGGACGAATACTATCCTCCATATATTGGAGATTGTATCGGTTGAGCCCTGGGCGTACTGGTGGTGGGTTTGGATTGAATGCCTCATGCTGCATGAGGCTATCGATATATACCGCGATCGATGTCAAGGTACGCAGGACTGCTTTTTGCGAATAGAATTTCATGTCAACGCGCTGGGAAAGCAACTCCTCCCCGTCGATTCCATGTTCAGGTTCTGGTGAATCAAGATACATGTGGTCAATATAGCGCTCACAAAGATCCAGAAGCTCTTCTTTCAGTATCGCTATTTTTTCCCGCGCTTCATCATGTTTTTTCTCCTTCTTCGGATCATCAAGCACCCCAGCCAGCTTGGTTAACTCCTTTCCTTTTGTGCTCAAGACGTCCTTGAATTCGCCAAAGCCTGAGTTCACATAATCAATGATCTCGGTCACGAGGTTGTACATGTCGAGCAGCGACGGCGTTTTCTCTCGCACGTCTTCTATCATCCATGTAGAAGGATCATCCTTATTCAAACCTTTCTCCCGGTACACGTCATCGACCAGGCGCTCAAGTATGGGCTCCTGCATTCCACCCATGCTTCGCATGTAGGTTGAGCGAAACATATTCTTTATAACCGGGATCTGCGACCCCGGCCCCATGTTTTCATTGACGTCGAATTCAAAAGGGTTAATCCCGTATGCCCTCTGATTTCCACCAAACTGCATGGCGTTCTCACCAAATATCTCGAGATCACCATGCTGATCAATCACATGAATATGCTTGTTCGCTTGCTGCAAGAACGTAATGATCTGCCGCAAGAGAAAGGTCTTACCAGCACCCGAGGTGCCGCAGAGAATAAGGTGAGGGTTCGTCTCCTCATCAGGGGTCCACGCATATTTCGCGTCACGCTTGAACAATCCATAACCAAAGAGGAATGACGGTGCTAATCTGTCCGAGTAAAGATCTGTCATTGTTTCTCTATTTAATGAAATCCGTGCGAACACATCCCCGATAGAAAAGAGATGTGCGTCTAAGGTAGGGCTAGGAAACAGCACCCACTGATTCTGGGTCACACCCTTCGAATACAGGCATCCCTTTGCTCCCCTTCGGGAATCCCTTTAGGGAAACCCCCCACCCGTATTTCTCATCAAGCGCGAGACCGATATACGCTGAAAAACGTTTACCTGACTTTGATGGGAGATTTGAGCAGAGGGTTTTTTCACGCCTGAGCAATTCTTCCATCATCACATTCTCATCTGGCGCATCAAGCTGAAACCGCTCGATGAAACCAGTTATACGTGAGATTGATATCCTGAAGTCACAACCCTTATCATTACAGGCATAGACCTTTTCATATCTAAGCACCCTGCCCTTCTTGCAGGCCCTGCATTTCCCTACATAAACCTGTTCTGGCTTGTGTTTGCTGATGAATTCGGACATCTGAACCGCACTCGACAATGCAGACTCTGGGATCTTGATTCCAGAAGTATCAGCAAGCCGACGAGCATATTGCAGCTGGTCCTCAGTCGGAAGCCGCTCCTCCGGCTCTTTGTATCCTAGCCGGGTCTTGAGAGCGTCAATTTTCTCAACGTATGTAGCTATAAAACCCTGATGGTCAAGCCCTTCGGTTTCTATCCGATCAAGCTGCTCTTCAAAGGTCTTTGCCTCTTCTAAATCGTTAAGCCACGGCGCATACTCAGATATCCACTCATCGACTTCGGCGCCGGCCGCCGTAACATAAATAAGACCGCTGCGAACCGATATGTAAGATTTCCGCTCTAATCCTGGGACGATTGTGTCAATCGTCGACGGTCTGGCAATCCCGTTTTTGTCCAGCGTGGTGATGAATCGCCCCACACCAAACCGCTTCGGGGCTCGGGTTGTCCGCTCGACGGAACTCACATCCATCGGCCTTAGATGTTGGGCAATTTCGAGCTCGGGAAGCATAAATTCAAGCTTCTTGTAGCCCTCCTCCTCCGCGCTCTCACTCATGGTCGCTCTATGACCATCAAGCAATTCCCAACCATCGAAAAGGCGATAATTGGCACGCGCCTTTAGTTTATTTCCAGATACGTCAACGACCAGTTCTGATGTGTCGTAAACAGCATTCGCCATTTGAGTCGCCAGGGTCCGATTCCATATCATCTCGTAGAGTTTGAATTGATCGGTGGAAAGAAAGTCGCGAATCACCTCCGGCGCAAAGGACTTCTTCACATGTGTTGGATGAAGTGCCGGGTGGGCCTCCTGGGCCTGCTCTCGGTGAGGAAATTCGCGCGGTGTGGTGAGCACGTAATCAGGTTCGTATTCATTTCGGAGATAAGCGATGATGTCCATCTCCGTCTCGCCTGGGAGCTGGTAACTGTCCGTTCGCGGATAGGAGATCAGACCATGCATTTGGCCATTGATCGAAACCCCTTCGAACAGCTCTTGCGCTACCTTCATTGTTTGCTTTGGCTGAAACCCAAACAGATAGAAGGCACAACGCTGTAACCTGGCAGTCGTCAATGGAGGATATGGGGCAACATCCGTGGTCTTGCGCGAGAAATCCCAGACGAGATGGTCATTCGTACGATAGTACTGCAGCGCATCTTCGAGCGCTTCGCTCTGGTCAACCGGATACTTGATCGGATCGGTCACACGAAACTGCTGGCCACCTACGACATAGTCGACGTAGATAGTATGGAAGACCTCCGGAACGAATCTCTCTATAGCCTTTTCTGTTTCGTATAGGAGGTGAAGCGCGGGTGAAATCACGCGGCCAACGCCGTGAGGCGTAGTCCCCCTCCCCTCTTCCTTGAAATGCCAACGAATAATGGATGACAAGGGGTACCCAACTTCACGGTCGACAATGCGACGGGCTGCCATTGCGGACACCCGGTCATTCAATATTGGCCTTGCCCCGTTTTCAATGGCGTCAAATACTGCCGTTTTCGTGATCTCATTGAATGAGATTCTGATGGGATCGGTAAGCCCTGCGTAGCGTGCGATATCGTGGGAGATCTTTTCTCCCTCTCTGTCAGGGTCGCTTGCTAGGTATACCCGATCTGACAGAGCTGCTACTTCCCGTATCTTGTCGATAATTTCCTTGCTCGCTTTTGGAACAACCCAGGTCGGGACGAACCTCCCATCGACATGCTCAACACCCAAAGAACGTTTGGGAAGATCGGAAAGATGCCCTTTTGTGGCGATCACACTCCAGCTGTTTGGGTGTGATGACAGATAGCCGGCGATCGTCTTGGCTTTCGCTGGGGATTCAACTATCAGGAGATTGTGCATTGCCGATGCCTCGCTGGACTGATGTCTTCGATAGTCTAGCGTGCCTGAGTGATACGAGGTGTTCGGATAACACCAAAAATACGGCGTGTACTGAGCGATGACAGCGGAGCTGCCGCGTAAAGCAGCAACACTAGCGGGCCAACAATCAGCGCTGCACTAGACACGAAAAAGGACAATACAAGGCTCGTGGCACAAAACAGCAACACGACAAACAATCTACGGTGAAGTGAAGTCGATTGGAGCATTGCAGGCAGCATGCCAAGAGGACCAATGACAAGCATCGGAGTTCCCTCACCTGGCCACCCAGCTCCGAAGGAGATGAAGACAAAATACGCTCCCTCGAGGAAGCATAAAGAGATAAGGATGCTGATCCGCGAGACCACTGATGCTGATGGGGATCTCCAGCCGTTATTGGAGCATGCGCGCCAGTCAGCACCACTGCGCCGCAACGACATCAGTCCAGATTGATGAGGCTGTTAATCGGCATGACCCCATGCTGGGTCAGGTATCTCTGACCATCATAGCCTGTTATTTGGCTCCTGATCGTCCGCCCTCCGCCATATTGGGCAAATACGCCAGTCTTACCAATATTTCTAACGGGGAACAGACCTTTTTCGATCAGACCAAGCGCCATGCTTTGAGGAACAATTGTTCGCTCAGCATATCGATCGAGATCAACGCGGTATAACTCCATGTCATGAACATAGGAGTAGTGCTTATACGGGGCAGACTCAAAGTGCAACAGGTTAGCGAGGCCATCCCTACCGACATGGTCTCTTGGATCGGGGTGAGTGTATTCAAACACAACCGCCCGTCTCCAGCTCAGGCCCAAAGTCGCTACCATGGTTCCCACGACAATTTCTGCAATCGAGACCAACCCGATGTTATTGCCAAACCCTTGGGCTGGTTCATACAGACAGATATAGTCCCGGCATTCGGTGCTCCATATAGACATGTCAATATCGACATGAAATCCCGAACCATTGAATCCGGCGATGTCAGTTGGCAGGCTGCTGAGGACATAGCTTCTGACCCCCTCGACAACTGGAGCTCTTCCTACCGATACAGGGTTGATGCATGCCGACATTATCGCGCTCCATAAGATTGTGGTGTCGCTTTACGTACCGATGAGAGATAACCCTCCCACGCCGCACGGTCATGCTTCGAAACAACAACGGCACCCGGGTTGGACGAATCATGTATTGCGACCTTATCACCGGCCGGGAATCGAAATTGACAGTAAATGGAAGCATGCCCTTTTTGGGCAAAAACCCCGACGAATGCTAATTCGATTCGCGGCCAGGCCGCCAACAAGCCCTCAATGTCGAGGCCTGATTTGATCAGCCGCTGGTATTCAGGTATTTCCTTCAGATATGAAACCATTTCAGACATCGTAGCGAAGACTCTGCCATTCGCCTCCCAGTGCGCCATGGTGCTCCTCCTGTTGTGAGTATTTACGGAGTATGCGCAAAATGCGTGACAAGAGACAACTTGTTGCTTCGCGTTGATCGGAAATCGCATGATAATAGACGCTTTTCGCAGCACCTTTACCCTTTTCTATCCGACGAAGGCGAAATCATGGGAACCTCACCCGCGTCAATCGCTGCAACTACTTGGCCGCGAATCAGGTAATACGCACCCGCAGCGGAAGCGCCAAGCAACGCGATGTTGACCCACCCGGCATCTCCGCCCAGCACACGAGATCCGATCAGTGCAAGCAGGATACCGAAATAAATCATCGGCAGTTGTGTCGACTTGGCTTCCATCTTTAACGTTGCGCCCGCATAGATCCCAAAAAGAGAAAGCATTGCTTGGATGAAGGGAGTGCCATGCATACCAAGTGCCTCTCCAGTCGATAGGTATACGGCGTGCATCAGCAACGCTAGCGCGGAAACAAGCGCTATCGCATAAACATGGCGTTGAAGGTAGTTATGAATAAAATCAGGCATGTATTCCCCCTGGAGGTATTGGTGCGAACCCAGATCATCTCAGGCCCGGGATTGGGGGAGGTCAAAATGTGAATACTTTTTTCGGGGTGATCAGGCGATCCGAAATGCAGCGCATCGGAGGAGCGACGCTCATCTCTCTTTGAAGCACCCTCGTGAGGATACTTCAAAGAGAGACCGACAAAGTCGTGTCTCTCAAATGGTCAAGCAGTGATCGCTGCCGGAGGCAGCTTTCCTTTGTTCTCCTCAATGATTCTCCCAATATCTATTGAGGGGAAGCCATTTTGACCATAGGTGGCGAGCACGTCGTTCCAGTCGATGCTCTTGGCACCACCTGGGATGGCGTGAGGCACCACCATTCGCTGGCACATTATTCCAGCTTCCCATGCTCGGGACTGGAGTGTTTTGCCAGCTTCTTCGCCTGCCTTGCTGACATCCTTGTCTTCCCAGACAAGGAGAAGTTTGACGCCTTGCTCCTTGAGGAACGCAACATCAATGCCAGCCAGAAGGCTGTCGTTATAGCATGGCCACGTGACCAGCTTTGTTGCCGTGGTCACGGCCAACGCCGTTTCGATGCCCTCGGCGACACCAAGAATTTTTGGTGCCTTTCCATATCGCATCGCACCACCACGGGTGGTCAGATACGACGGGTAAGGCATCAGTTTCTTGGCACTTTGCCCGCCTATTTCCACCTTCTTGCCCTCTTGAGTGAGGTAAATACGGTGGATTGACACGGGGCGGTCTTCGCTGTCCTGGAAGAGGGACAAGACCGCTGGATGGTCACCATGACATTTGCCATCGTCGTCATACAGCGTAAGGGCTGGATGAAAACGGACGACTTCGGTGAGCCTCTCCAATACCCGGATGTCAATGGCGCGGGAGCGCAGGTAGTCCCAAGCGGGCTTCGCATCCGGATCCAGTATGGAGATAGATTCTCCCCAGACCCGGTGTAACCGCGCCGCAGCAGCTTTATCCGCCTTTTCCTGCTCAGCTCGACGCTGAGCGAGGCGCTCCTTGGCTTCTTGTTCGCGCTTCTTCCGAAACGCGGCACGATCAGCCTCAGAGCGAGATGACTTCTCACCTGCCCCGCATGGATCCCCGAGGTAGTCATTCACCTCGGCCAATGCGGTGGGAAAATCCCATCCCATGGCATCCATCAGGAAACCAAATCCGCCTCCCCAGGATCCGCAGCTGCAGATTGCGCCGCCATTCCAAGGGGCGTTTTTTGTGGAGAAGCGAAACTTCTTGCGCCCACCACTTTTCGCATGCCGTTCAGGGAACGGGCAGTCAAAGTGTTTAGAGCGGTTGGCACTCGCAGCAGCGGTCGCCATGTCGGGCATGAAATGCCCTATGATGTTTTGCCAATTCCCATCAGCGTAATGCTTCAGGTCATCGGCATCGATTTTGAACTTACTCATGACTGTCTCCGACGAACAACGAAGACAGGAATCCCAAACGGGAAAGCTGTCCCCGTCTGGGTTGAAATGAAACCTGGTTAGGCCCAGGAGCTATGAAACAAGCTCCATTATAGGATAGGGTGCGCGAAAAGCACAAACGAGCTATGGATGCTCGCTTTATGGGGCTAGCGGTGATGGTGGCGCGAAGCATCCAAGTGATAGATGTCCGCACCGCCTATGAATCCGGGGCTGCTAGGGTCGTTGATACCAACCCCATCACTATTATCAGAATCGCCCTCGATATAGCGAGACATCCAAACAAGAAACTGAACTCCCACTATTGCTATCAGCGCGAGCTGCAGGCCGTATGAAACCGTATAGATGTCTCGGAGCATGAAAAGGTCAGGACGAAAATCGCCCGCAACCCTACCATAAAGAGAGAGTATTTGAACAACAACCTCGCCGGACACCACTGCTGAGTTGATTAGGAGTAGGAAGAGCCAGTTCATAACCTGATGTTAGCGCGTAAGGATACCGACCCTTATACCACGAAGCGATACTATTAACAAACGCGTGACAGTGGATAAATGAGACGCACCGCACATAAACAAAAATTCTTTGAGTTTATGGGCGAATGTTTACGACGGCGTCGTCAGACTTCCCGTTAGAGTCGTCTTTAACCGGACCCTCTCCCGCACCATAACCGGAGTTCTCATGAATTCCGTATGCTTCGTTGTGTGAAGAAATAGCGGCGAGGCCCGATATACCAGCTACACCATTTTGCGCGTTATTTGAAATATTGTCGTACCGTAACTGAATTGCTTCATCACTCATAATATATCCACCACTCCCCTCATTCATATTTGGATCATAAAAAGATGATTTATAGTCTTCGAAAGACATTGATCCACCTGGATCCATACCAACAACAGATCCAATTGTGCTCATAACCCCACTTTGCGCTTTGTCAATGTATAGATCTTTATCTGCTGCAGATAGCCCGGTTCCGCTAAGGCGATTCTCTAGCTCTTGGGCATAAGATCCGAGATCATCATTAACGAAAGCCTTAGCCGCCGTGATTGCCCCCGGATCCCCAGTCGCATTGGCTGCGCTAATGACGGCAGCTTGACTAACGCGACGAGCTACCTCGGAAGCGTAAGCATCGGATGCGCCACCCGCTTTTTCGGCATGGTACTGGGCATCATAGGTTGACTGATATAGGTTAGACATGGCGTCTTCCATGGCGGGGCCGGCCTTTCCGTCACTCGATGAGAACCAACCAGTAAACCCATCCCATAGTTCTCCCGCTGAAGCTATAGCTTTATCTGTGGCCGCTGCGAGACGAAGGCCAACGCCGCTAGCGCCACCATGGCGCATCGCGTCCTCTGCATCCATAGCTTGACGTGCATTCAAATTATTTTCTACTCCTGCGGCAAATGCGGTACCGACTTGTTTACCTTTCTCGAAGTTAGCCTGATGCCCTTGTTTCCCGGCAGATATTTTCTGTTCCGCAGCTGCTTTTGCGCCTTCATATCCACCCGGCAATACGGAAGCTTCTTTCGAAGTCTCACCTCCCCTATCCCAAAGCCCTGCATTATTTGCTGCGCTCGTTATCTGGGTATCATCCGGATTAGGCGCCTTCGATACAAGTCCTGAGTTACTATTTGGATCACCTGTAACTCGAACTCCAAATCCCTGATCGCCGAAACTTGAAGATGACAGTATCGACGATAGCGCCGAAGTTTGGCCCGCGCCTCGGTATGCTTCGAGCGCGGCCCATGCGCTTCGTTGCTGGTCAGACAAATTGAACTTGTTGGAACCATCGTCGTTTCTGCCGAATGCTGAATTACTCGCAGACAACTCCTGAAATGCGTGTTTAACCCCAGGAGACATTCCAGCAATGACTGCGCCCATGGAGCCACCAATCTTATTTAACAGCGAAGCGCCTTCCAATGTTCTCCCACTCGTAGCTGATCGCGAACCTTCAGCCGTTTCTTGATAGGCCTTCGAAGCTCGCAAGGCTTCCGACCGAGAAGCTTCCAAAGAGCTAGAATTTGAAGAGCTCAACGCTTTTTCCCAATTATCCTCGACGCCATTCTGTGTGTCGGTCATCACAGCTTTTTGGAACTGAGCTTGGATCCCGGAATCTTTTGCTAAGGCCATCATTCGTTCTGCTGCTTTGGTAAAAGCGCTTCCTGTTCCAAGACTAGAATTGCTGACTGTAGACCCTGACACCGCAGGGGTAGGTAGCGCGGCAGCTGCAAGACCCCCTAACTTTCCTATGCCACCCTTGCCTTTCGCACCTTTCGCACCTTTCGCCTTTTCATTGCTCGGATCCCCATCATCCCCTAACGCGCCTCCCGCCCCAGGGTCAACCCCGTCAATTGCACCAGAATCACCTAGTTGGGGGAGCTTACTGCCCGCTTTCCCCCCCCCCATTTTCTTAGATAGGCTTCCAAGGAGTATGGACGATAACATCGCACGCTCTTCCGCCGAGAAATTGTGCCCTCCCCCCACGCGCTGTAGCGCCTGACTCATGAATGATGCAACTTGGGAGTGGCCTGAAGAATTTTGCTTTGATATTGAATCCAAAGCTCTGACGCCTCCGCTATGGGAATATAGGCTTGATGCGGTATCAGCCACATTCCGAGAATACTGCGCAGCCGCTTCCTGCATTGCAGATTGAGTCGATGAGAGCCCATCTGTTCGGCCAGTTGACAGTGTCAGTGAGCCAATTTCGCCCGCGCTACCAGTTGAGTGAACCCCGCCCAATGCCGATGCGGTAATCGGCGACTCCCTAGCCATGATTGGCGGCGTACTCGTAGAATCCGGCGACATCATCTTCTCATTGACATGATCGCCACCCTGAATGCGTGAAGCCACCCCGGTCAACGCAACCGCCGAGCCAGTAACAAGGAATCCGGCCAATACCGGCGCGCTAGACGCCATGTATCCGCCTACTGCGACATAGGTATCCACAATCTGACTGGCGTTCAACAACCCCTGAAACGAGTTGAGATCAGCCTTAACCGTAGCAGCCAATGCGCTCATTTTGTTGCTTGCTGCCAGATAGATATAGAGATTCGCAATCGACAGCAATGGCATCCACATCTGCAACCAAACCAGACCCATGAACTGCTTTGCCGCCAGGGACATCCCCATTGGACCCAACATGATCAGAACCGCCATCAGCGGTGTAACCCCGTAGATCATTGCCTCGATGAATGAATACATCGGGCGAAAGGTGTCATTGAACATGGAATGCTCAGCTGCCCATTGGATATTACGGTCGTGAATGGACTGAGCGATCATGTTGGCCGCGACGTATTGATGCTCCGTTATGTGCTTATCCTGTGCGGCTCGCACAAATATCGGGTACATGTAGTTCGCCGCAAAATAGTCAGCAACATTGATCGAAGCCTTGTTCAGACGCCTCAGCGAATCAGCGATCTTGCTTTTTACCTGACCTGAGACACCTCCCGCAGTAATCTCCTGTTTCGAAAGCAGCTTGTTCCCAAGCACTTCCATTAGCGCACCTTCGAACTCAGGCCGCTTGCTGGTGATAAATGCGTAGACTTCTTTGCATGTACCCTCTTTTTGCTGCCCCCCGTCGGTGTAGGTGGTCGAGTACAGCTCGCTATCCCAGCGCAGCACCTCGAACACATTTTTGCTAATGTCAGTGGGAGCCATGATCTCGTCGATCGACAAGTGCCCTCTGTCGACGGCCACCAGCGCACAATCGCGGATGTAGTTTTGTACAGTACCCGTGTAGTTCCCTCCCCCTTTCTTGTTCGCAGAGGCATAAAGCATCCTGTCAGACGTGTACCGTTGGACGTTAGACATAACTTCTAGCGCACTAACGTAGCCATTCTCGGTAATCCCGGTACCGGTCTGGGGAAGCGAAAAGGCCTGATCGAACATCTTCGTGATACTGTAGCCAATCTTCGATGATATATGCCCAACAAAGGCAACCCCTAACGGAACGTTGTCAATAGGGCGAACCTGCCCTGTATAGACATCCTGAATATAGACGGTCGTCTTTGGAATTACTGTGATCCAGAAAATGATGATTGCCCCGAAGACGGGGCCTAAACTCAACCCCTTCCCGCCCATCCAAAGGGCACGAATGAACATGATGGCGATCCCGAGCAAGGCAACAATCCGGATGATCGAACCAAGCGGGCTATTCCCGCCAAAGGTAGCGGCTATCCCGTCGAACACATATTTCAGGAGAGCCGCATCACCAATGGTGTAGATGTAATAGGTCATTACCGGTTGCCCACGATATCGATGCCATAGTTAAACGACGCCGCCACATCCAGCAGATTCTTGTAGTGAACCAGAATATCTCCCGGAGAACCGTACTTGGTCTGCAACGCCTGTTTCTCGGCACGAATATCCTTCTGGGCCTCCTTGACGATCTTGTTCAGGTATTCCGCATACGCCGAGTTAGCCATGCCTGCTGACTGCCGCGCGGCGATGACCATGTCGTCAACCATTCTCGTCACCATCTCCAGCGCAAGGTATGGGGTTATGACATTGACGAAATTCACGACCATGCCTGGCTGAAGATTCGCGAGCCGTCGAATCATTTCCCCGGCCCCGAGCGGCAGGTTCAAGTAAATATTCTTTTCAGTTGACGTTAGTGCCGTTTTGGGTTGATTGATGAACTTATAAACCACCCCAGAGGTCTTTCCCGTCAAATCATCTCCCAGAAGAACCTCGGCAATATAGGTCTTCATTCCCTTGAGCGTGATGTCTTTTGGTGTTGGTGCCAGGCATCCATGAGGGTCATAGCTACCGTTACAAGAGAGCACCTTTACGTCCTCACCACCGTTGATAAGGTCCCGTAGTCTTGTGGTGTTTGCCTGAACCGATATTGGTGTAGACTTTTCGCCACCGGCCCCATCCTTCTCCGGCTCAATGACGAGCGTTCCCACCAAGCCCATCACCCCTTCAAGCAAGGCATAATCGGTGGCGGTCGCATTCTCGAACTTTGCAGCCACACCCTTCGTAGTCATTTCGCACCAAAGGGTGTTCACAGGTGGTTCGCATGGATGGAGCCTGTCAGAATCTATGTCTTGCTCTCTTGTTTGCTTAAGGCTCCGCTTGGTGTCGAAACCAAGCTTCTCGAAGAATGAGTCAGTTCCTGATGCAACCGCCTTAATACGCGTATCGGTCTCAATCTTTGTTTTCAGGCCATCAGGCGTCAAGGCATCCACCAGGCTTGACCCTGCCCTGCACGAGTCTGACATCCATGAATTCATCTTCGCAATCTTCTCCTGTAACTGAGTCATAACCATCAGGCACGAGGGGCACATCGCATCAAGCGCCACATGAAATGCGTAACCTATCGCTGCACTCGCCCCGTTGGACGCGATATCACGCAGCAGCTGCTGGAATTCGCCCTTATTGATGAAACTGATAGATCCACCGTACCAGTCGATCCCGCCGCAACCTGCGGAAAAGCTCGGGGGAACCCATGAAACAAGATTCACGTTCGAAATATGGTTCTTCATCGTAAAGCCACCAAACCCAATCACTCCTGTACCAACAGCGTTCCCAACCGTCGTTGGCGATGTCGAATTGGACATGGATCCAAACATATTCGCCATCTGGGTGCCGATGCCCGCGTTGAGGCTCAGCGGGATCAACGTGAAGAGCACAAATATCGCCACTTTGTTTAGAAAAGCCAGGGAAGCGCCCTTGTTTTCTGTACTGTGTCTGCGTCGCATTCGCATTTGTATTACCGATATAATGTTTGGAGGTATTCGACTGTTTTCCGAGGATCGTTAAAAACGTCTGGATTTAGCTCATCAAAATCAACTAAAGGAAGTGTATTTTTCCGATAGACTGTGCGGGTTGCATCGATTTCGCTTTCAGTAACCAACCCGGCACGGTGCCCGGCCGCCAGGTAAAGCTCGATCAATTCAGACCGCATCATCCCGCCCCCTTGCACCAAGATCGAATATTTATCAGGAGGTATGGCCGCTACGATCGCTGGAGCTTGCTTAACACCCATCTGCGCGGCTTGCCCCTCATCTATCAAGAGGTCGTCGAACAATGAGGCATCCGCAATGCTTCCGTCGAGCGATATTGCTGTGACATGCACACCGTAGAGCCGACGCAAATTCGCAAGAATGCCGGACTGAACACCGCAATCAGCGCAGTCTTTGTCATAGAAGAAAAACAGCCCCATCTGATCGACCAAGCGATCAAAAATCGTTTTGCGGATCGAATCAGCCTTCTTTATTCGATCCCCGCGAAAACTCGCCGACGAAAGCTTACCCGCCTCGTTGAGTATTGGGTCAGAGGTGAGTGCTGTCTTGTACGCACGACCAAAATTTTCAGCCTTATCCATCGCGACCTTCTGGACATAGAGATACGCCAAAATGTTTTCGCGCGTAGGGTTGTCTATTGCCTTGTCCTTCAAAGCAGAGATATTTTCGCGAATCCATGCCGCCGATAAAGGGGGCGGACTCGGTGTCCGCGCCATTTCTGGAGGGGGTGGCGGCGGAGGCACAGGATCAGGGGGAGAAAGCTCTACCTCCTCCAGTTCCTCTTCTACGGGTGGGTCTTCGTACCAGAACCAACCACGCTCGCCGCGCTCAAACAATGATCCAGGCTGTGCATCTTCGAGGACATCAGCGCTTTGAGCCACAGCCACAGACGAAAGAATCAAGATGCAGGCAGTGACGATAGCTGCCTGTAGACGTTTCCCCTCACGCATCATGGGTACGACCTTCGATCAGGTTTGCGATTTCCGCAGTTTCGAAGCGGTGTGTCTTCCGACCAATAGGGCGGAAAGCTTTTCTGCAAGCAATTGCCCACGGCTGAGTATTCTTGCTCGATGAAATGGCGTTCCGGACGGACTCGACGCTGATTCCGAGCTCGTAGGCAACAGAGTAGGGATCCATCAGCGAACCATACCGATCCCAAAGGCGCTCGCGTGTCGGGGTTGAACGCTTTCTCTTCTGAGAGGAGGTAACTGTAGGGTGAGGCTGGCGCATTGAAATACTCAAGTTTTAGTTATTAACGGCCGAACTCAATCGACAAAACGATCATCAGGGAATCGTGTTCTACAGGCATACCGCTGGGTCGATACGGGTCCCGGAATATATTAGAGAGGTACATGTCTGCCCCGCGATCGCTTTTGCACAGCTTTTTTCAGCCGAAAAGGGCAATCTTCTGTAAAAGCGGACACGGTGTCCGCTGAACCAATAATCGGGGGGTTCGTCAGAGAACCGATAGGGTCGCAGTGTCGCTATCCAGCAGTCAGGGTGTCGCAACCACTGCACGACTGAGAGATTCAGTATTGTTTCGAAAGCGGACACCGTGTCCGCGAAAACGGCATCGATGGAACTTGAGGATAAAGACTGGTAATGCGCCCTTTATCCTCACACGAACACGATTCAAGAATAGATGTTCGATGGGTCGTGAGGCTACCGATAACGGAAGGATGGAGGGTCGGTTGGCTCAATAATAGCGGACACCGTGTCCGCTATTGATGCAAGCACCGAGGTTATTGAACGTCTGCGGACACCGTGTCCGCTTTATCGAGTTTCAACCGGATCGCGGCTCGGAGAAGAGAACCGAGAGGATCTTTGATGAATGGATCCTGTCGCCGTAACAGGGCAATCCCCTGTTCGAGTCTTTCGCGGGCGTCTGCAGTTAACCGGATCTGGATGATCTGATCTTTCACGACGATATCGTCGCCAACCCCAACCAAGTCAAGCCCGGGGTCAACCGTGAAGTATTCAGCAACAGCATCATTGATCCAACGACTAATTCCGCGTTGACCGTACTCGGCAACGGCTACCGTGTGGAGACATTCCTTCAGATCAGTAGGAAGCCGGATGGATGTTCTTAGTGACGGCATCAGGCGCCCCTATTTATTCGTGAATATCTAGGGTATCAATGAGATCAGACCAGGCTTTGGCAACCTCCGCAGGGTCCTCCCAATTGACGCGGGACAAATCAAACTCAGGAAATACGCGGCTAAAAACGAATCGCGCCTTCACAGGATCCTTAACGCGGCCCAAGTAATATCCTTTACGCCGAGATCCACCATCATCGCCAGTAGCGCGCATTTTAGCGTCGCGGAACGTAAGCCCTGCCTGCATCAGATCATAAATTCTCTGGCCAAGCTCGATGTTGCTTTCCGCGATTGACACATACTCCTGAGCCTCTCTGAACCCTCTAATTTGCCCCTGGTCAATTGCCTTGGACACGATGTCCGGGGCCAACACAATGGACCGGTAACGGCGTGCCGTACGGATGTGTTTACCCGTCACTGAGGAAAAGTCCGCGGCCGACACCTCATCTACAGTGCCAGACTCGCCCGCGAGCTCTTCGAACACAGCAGCCGCGCTGCGAATCAAACCCGCGAAATCGACATCTTCCTTCTGAAGATTCTCCACATACTGCATGACACGAACATGTTGCGGGCGCTGGCTTGATACCGCACAGGTAACATGCGAGAGATTGAGCACACGGCACGCCCAATACCGGCGCTCGCCAAAGATGATCCGGTACCGCATGCCTTCGCGGAAAACACGAATTGGCTGATGGAGACCGGTGTCGCGGATACTTGCCGCCAATTCTACAATTCTCGCCAGCACCTCCTCCCTTCCAGGGGCGGACACGGTGTCCGGAAAGGACTTTAACTGGGTAACCATCCAGCTGAGATCCTCTTTGGTTATATCAAGTCGTCGTGGATTGAGCGGATCAGGGTCGATCATCCCTGTCTCTATGACGTCCTGAAACGTCGTGGAATCCTTCTCATCATCAACCAGAGTTTCTGAAAGCCCGGCCTTCAGAGCCTTCCCGATCCCAAACGCCTTTTTCCTAGCCATTGCCCGTTTCCCCTATGCCAATTTGAGCCGCAACAAACTGGCAGAGACACTCTGCCTCCTGCCTGGCCAAATCTGAAGCCGGCAGGTCAAACACACTCAAAGGTGTTGCGTCTGGGTGGTCACTCTCCGCAAACGCGACCCGCTGATGAATCTCAAACGGTGTCACATACCTGGATACTTCAGGTTGAGAACGGAGATCAGCCAGAATGTCGCGATGCAACGTTGTATTCCTCATCATGTTCGGGACAATTCCGACAATCCTTATCGGATCTCCCGGGTCGCGAAAGCGATTTTGAGTCCGGCGTAAACCGAGCATTCCGTGAAGCCCCTCGACGCACTGAGGCTCCATCACCATTGGGAGCAGCAGATGTGATGCCGCCCGAATAGCGCTGATCGTCAGCGGATCTTTTGATGGAGACGTATCGACCACAACCAGGTCGAACTGCTCAACAACCTCGGGTAACCGGACGAAGTCCAGTAGTCGGCCGTGCACCCGCTCCGTCACCACCTCCTCATTTACCAGCTGAACACGCCTCAAACGACTGCCATCGGCCGGAAGGACGGACACGGTGTCCGCGATCTTGGAGGAATATGGATAAACCTCTCCGTCATAGAAGAGATCCGCAGAGCTTGAGCGCCCCGACCATCCATCCTGATCCGGATCAGCAGGATCGAACCAATCATGAACCGGAGGGAGAACCCCTTCAGGGGAGTGAGAGTCATAGTCCATCGCGAGCAAGTGCCGGGAGAGGTTGCTCTGCGTATCGAGGTCGATCGCAAGGATTCTCTTCTCCCTCCGCGCAAAGTACTCGATCAGCAGCTTCGCGAGCGTCGTCTTACCAACGCCACCCTTGTGCTGGGCAACAGTCAAAATCTTCATAAACACACCCCCTCGGGCTATGGCATACCGTATGCTATAGATTGTGGTACACTACAGGTAGATTCGCAAGACATTCGACCAACTAGATATAGTATTCACATGGCAGAGACACGCAAACGCGCATTTCCGAGATCCCAAGCAATGGAGCGGATCTATCAGCGCGCCGCGAAAGCGAAATCACCCGAAACCCCCACCTCCGAGGATAAAGTGAATAAAAAGCCAAAGGGTGTGGACAGCGAAAAGCTGGCAAAGAACGCGTCAGCAGGGATTGATAATCGTGCTCAATTAGGCCTATTCGATGCATTTGATCTCAGTACATCGAATGAATATCCCACACTGTTCACTCGATCGCCCCTCTTCCTGGCAGTACCACGATCCAAGCAGAAAGCGCTACTCGATGCCGATAACGCGTATGTATTCAAGTGTCCGTGGGGTGAGGGGCGTCGTGCGGGTCCGTGCCTAACCGTCTTTGATGAGGAGGTTCTGTGCGCCCTCCTCAAACTGAGGACCAAAAAACTTGCCGGCCCGCCACAAAACCTCCCAGTTCCCGTTGAGGGGAAATACTCATCACAGCCACGCGTTGAAGTGCACTCGACATGTTGCACTGTTACTCAGATCATCAACGAAATGGGGTTGTCAGATGGAGGGGTCAACTATGAAAACGTCTTGGCATCAGTAAAACGTCTCGGGCTGGTAACGGTAGAAATTCACACCAAATCTGATCATCGATATTTTGGCGCCGTGGAAGTGGGTGGCGCATTCAAAATCGTCGACGTCGAGTGGGCCGCATTCCAAGAGGACGGGATTGTCCGCGCACAGTTCCCTCCTCATGTGGCGAGGTGGCTCGAAGAATCGTACACCTACCTCGATCAGAATGTCCGTCGAAAGCTACGGGGGGACTATGTGAAGCTAATTCACAAGTTCTTGTCAGGGCAGAAAAGCAAAAGAGGATTCCAATGGCGCATCGACGAGGTGGCGACCGCGATTGGATACCATGGACGGAAAGACAGGATGAAAAAAACCTTCGAAGGAGCGTTCAAGCAACTCGAAAAACTCGAGTGGCTGGAAACCTGGGAAATATCCGGAACAGGACGGAAGTCGAACCCATACATCATGGCTGTCACGTGGCCACCATCGAGCTTTAAGCGTTGAAGGCGGACAGGACCGCCGCACTGGATCTCCCGGGTTACAGGCAAGGAGGCTTGGAAGCTGGGGGATAGGTGAGGAGTTCCGAGAAGGCATGTTCCACATGAAACGGTACTCATAGCGATTAAAACACCACCAAACTACGGCACTTCATAGCGGACACCGTGTCCGCCAACCAAAAGCCCGCAATCACGATCCGCGCCCCCAATTCCACACTCTACAGCGCTCAAGACACCACCCAATTACGGTAGCTACCGAGAACACTGCGCCCCGGCAAATCACACCATCAAACTACGGCACTTTACTGTAGGAACCGCCCCCCGTTACTCCATCAGCATTGGGAACAAAAATCCACCGATCATCCCTTTCCGCACACCAAATACACCACGAAACTACGGTCTTCATAGCGGACACGGTGTCCGTCCGCCAGTTCATCACCAAAATTCAGTGCAAGCCGGCGGCTACGCACAACAATCCAGCCGATGACACCACCAAACTACGGTGACCACCTACCGACACCCTGCCCAAGCCCATGATCGGCATCAAGATGCGACCCTGCACAGCGCGGAAACACCATAAAGATACGGCAGCATCACGCGACTATGGATTCCCAAAGATATCCGAGACTTAGGTACGATAAGGACCATAAAGAGAAGGGGAGCGGCGAGAAAGAATCCACAAGAGGCGTAGTTTCATGGTGTGAACCACCGTATATACAGGGTGCAATCTCCGTATCCATGTGGTGTATTTGCCGAACCTGCATGGTGCAAACTACCGTATCTGTATGGTGGCTATAAACACCGAATGGCATTTAAGTCATTGACTTGAAGGGCATAAATCTGCCGATGTCGATCCCTAGTATTAAATAGTATTTATCTAGTATTTGATAGTAAGCCGGTTTGCACCGGCTCTATCACCATGGAAGTAAACGAAACGGAGAATTTGATTGCTCATCAACTCCCAGTTTCAGTACCGACATGACTGGCTCAGTCAGTATCTTCAGCAGGGACTTCTTTGTACGATAACTTTTCGTCTCTGAGGTACCAAACACCTCGGTCAGTACATCATCGAATGTACCCACTCCGTCAAGCAAACCATACGAAAGTGCTTCAGCCCCTGTCCAATAGTCTCCTGAAAACAGTTCGGGGAACGTCTTTGTAATCCGATCGCCCCTGGCTTGCTTTACAGTGTCAATAAATGTTAAATGAATCTTATTAATCATCTTCAACATCTTGCGCTTATCCGACTCGTTCAGTGGCTGAAATGGATCCATTCTCGATTTATGCTCTCCAGCCGCAAGAATCCGACGCTCGATACCAAGTTTTGATGCCAACTCATAGAACCCGAATCCGCGGATAATCACACCAATCGATCCAACTGTCGAATTAGGATTTGCATAAATCTGATCGCTACCACTGGCGATCAAATATGCGCCTGATGTGAGCATTTCAGAGCCATAAACAATCACAGGCTTATCTGGATACTCCTTTCGAAGTGAAACAATATGAGTCCTGATTTCGTCACTCGCCACAGGCGCTCCACCTGGAGACGAGATGGAAACCACTACACCAAGAGCTTCGTCATCAGCAAAAGCCTTGTCGAGCAATGGGTTAATCACCTCTGGTGACGCGGACTTACCCTCGCCTATTTCCCCCCTGATGTTGACTACAGACACATACGGCTCGTCGGGCATGCCAGCATCGGCGTCCACGAGGCTAACCTTTGCGAGGTAAGCAAGCATCAGCAACAACGGAATAAAGAATCGCAGCCGACGGAAAGTCAGATCGCGTTTCTGGAGGCGCAGCAGTTCGATATCATGATTCAACCGTCGTTGTTCGAGGGACTCTAATTTTTGGAGTGCCATTGACACACCATCGGTGTTATTGCTTGTCATTCGCATCTGCGCGAGAAACCCAACAGTAGTTGGGAGGCGCGCATCCTCCTCTAACTATTTAGGTGGTGAACAATCACTGGCAAGTACCGAGGGGACACCCCGAGCCATACCTCTCTCAGCAATGAAGTCGAGTTCACTTGGCGTCAAGGTGCCAGGGAGTATCCCGCAGTACTTTTCGTAGATACGCATCGCCTCCGGACTCAGTAGTACAGGATCCGTTTCTGGCAGTGCCACCATGGTCTTGCCCGCTGCCTGTATTGGCAGGCCGACGGAGCTAGCATTTTTCATGTTCAGTCCGTACGTTATTGCTTGATCACCATCAGCTAGCGCATTTACCCCGACCTCTTCATTACGCCCAATGACGTGTCTATATCCCGGCCCGCGAATACCAGCCCCCCCCCAAGCCTGGTCGTACTGATGAAGCGTAAAGTCCAAATCATGTTGCAACTCTCCATCGGATAGGTCTACTACGAGAAGAGGAGCGACCTGGGATCGTACCGGGGTAGGGGAGGGCGGCGATGATGGTGGCGCTACCGAGCAGGAAGAAACCAACATGGCTGCAGCCAGCAGTGAATAGCGCATATACGTCTCCAATACGGAAAAACCAGATGGTATACCGCTAGTCATCGCGGTATGAGCGGATTCCCTGCTGATTTTTCACTCAATCAGAGCATTCGCTGTCGAGCATGCGTGCGAAGATATACGGATGTTAGGACTGTTGACCAAAATGTTTCGTGGGGTGCGCCGCCCGCAGTCGCCAGAGATGGCTGTAACTGGCTCTAGTGAGCCCATCCCCGTTTATCCGCCATTCATATCGGGCCTGCCGGTATGCTCGCCTGAAGAGGTCGTTAAGTCACAATGGAGGTTAATCAGCAAAATCAAGGACGCCCTTGGTATCAGTCCCGAGCTGTGGAATCAGCTTTTTGATCCCATCTTCATACGCCTTGCCGCACACACCCATTTGCTACCTGCATCTCGAGCTCATCACCATAAAGCAGCAGGGGGGCTGTTTCACCATTCGCTGGATGTCGCGTACCTCACCCTGCTCAGAACTGAAAAGGATGACCCCTTCAGATCTCCACTTTCCCGTGACACAAACAAAAAAATGGTCGATAAACGCCTTGCATGGCGGATGTCACTGATCTGTGCGGGGCTTCTTCATGACATTGGGAAACCCTTCACAGACATCAAAGTGACTGACCAGGATGGTCAGGTTCAGTGGGAACCATATAAGGAGAGTTTGTTCGAATGGGCTACCAATCATAGTATCGATGCCTACTATATTCACTGGCAAGAGGATCGCCATCGACGGCATGAGGCGGTCAACGGGATTCTTATCCCTCGAATCCTGGGTACTGAGGTACTCACGCACATCTCAAATATTGATCAAGCGATCCTCGCAGACATGCTAGCAAGCATCACCGTTCCGGGGCATGAATCGTTGACAACACGAGCCGTCCATTCGGCGGATAACGAATCAACCAAATCAGATCTCGCGACGGTGCCGTATGATCCCGCAACCCAAGGCACATCCGTTCCCCTCGAAAGCTATGTGCTCGATGCCATCAGGCGATTGGTGGACAGCGAACAATGGAGGCTGAACACGAAAGGCCATCCGGTCTGGTATTTATCAGAAGGTCTGTTCATTGTCTGGAACAAAAAGACGGTCAACACCATTGTGTCACTTTTGAAGAACGATGGGATCCCTGGGATACCGCGATCGCCCATCACAATTGCAGAAGCCCTAATTGCTCGCAACTTGGCGGTACCATGTGTAACTGATGCGGGCACATACGACACGTGGGAGGTGGCGCCCGACCTATTAAAAGCATCAGATGGAACACCCGTAGCACTACGAATGATCATGTTCAAAAATCCGAACCTCGTCTACGAGGCCGGCGTCCCTGTGCCACCGGAAACTGGGGTGGTGAGTGGCCGGATTACGAAAAAACGCGTATCAACCGACGCAACACCTCCGGCACCATCAACACACCCTGCTCAACCAAATGCGTCAGATGCGTCACAAGATGAACACGGCTTGGCGGTCCCGCCAAAAGCGGATCCATCCGAGACTCGACAGATGAGCGCGCCACCATTGACGGCAGCTACTGAAACAAAGAAAAGGGAGAAGAGTGCGCCGCAAGAACGTCCGCACACCCCATCCCGGAAAACAACTAACAACACGCTGCGGCCAAATCATCCGGATGCCTCCGCACAAAAACGCCCGCAGCAATCCGCTGGTGGCATTGGTGCGCTACTCGAAAGTATCCAAACGCCAATAGCCGGCAACGCATCAGCATCAGGCACGAAAGAAGAAAGCGCCGTATCGAACCTGATCGGCGAAGCTGATGAGTCTGAGAAATCGAGATCTGAACTAGAACAGGCATTGGGCGGCACAGTGATCGCCGAAAAGCTATTGACGTCAGAAGAGTTTGTTCTGGCAAATGTCTGGACTGAAAAAGGTAACGCGTATCTGCGGCATCCTGAAGCGCTCGAAGCAGCGGGGGTAGGGGACGTGATGGCGAAGACTGTCAATGAGTTGTTCGCGAAAAAGGTAATTCGTGGTGAAACGCTCACGTCCAGCAAGAAGGTCCACAACATCAACGGGACTCGAGCGCTTATCTTGTCAGAGTCAGTAGCAAAACCACTAGCAAGGATATACAACCTCCCGCAAGCGCCACAAAAGATGAGCGGAAAAGCAACCGAACAAGACGGCAACCTCGGTACGGAAACTCCGATATCAGCCCCCAAACGCGCTGAATCGAAGAAAGGGGAAGTACATCGAAATACCCAGAATGGCGGCGATTCAAATCCTCAGAGAAAGAAGCCAAAAAATAGAAGAGGGGCTAGCAAAAGTCCCCAACCAAACAAAGACAAAAGCAATAACGAAGCCGCTAAGACAAGGGTTAAATCTCCACAGAGAAAGCCTAAAGCCACTATTTCTAGTATCGGAAAGGTAGATTCCGACAAACCATTGACCCACGCAGAACGAAAGGCTCTGCGTGGCGAGCAGATTGTAGACGCGTACTTGCAGGGCAAGAAAAAAGGGGAAAAGGTTGATATAGACAAACTATTAAAACTCCTCCGGGAAGATATGTCAGCGTATTACGCACGGAAGGCAATCAATACGCATCAGAGACTCATCGAATCGGGAGATGGTTATGTCGTTGGGTAAAGTGTGTGGGGTGATATATGTCAGAAGAGTTTAGTCTTAGACTAAGACCCAATTTTGAGGCCCGAATAGCGACAGGATGGCTCATTGCGATCCCGTTTGTGTATTGGGTGATGATTCATGTGAATTTGCCGCGCATGCCATTTTATGCGGCAATGGCAGGGTACATCGCAATGGCTACGTGGTGGGTACCGCGTGCAATTGATCATCACCGCCGAATGAATGCGCTGGCAGGTGGTGGCATAGAGTTTTACACATATAAGGACCTGAAGAAGAAGATGGATCAAAATCCTGGTCGGATATGGCTTGGACGCGGCTTCAACTGGACTAATCGTCACGTGCAGTTTGTCCATGAAATACTTGATCACGATATCGATCAGTTGATCGAAAAATGGACAAAGAAGAAAGAAGAAGATACCCCAGGTGAAAACTGGCTGCATGGCGTCGAAGATCCCAAAAACGAGAAAGACATCCTGCTAAAGCAAGAGATGGCAACGCTGATGACATTGATCGTCGGCACAACCGGTGCTGGAAAGACGCGGATGTTTGAGACCTTTATCACGCAAGCCGTCGCACGGGATGAATGTGTTCTCGTCCTTGATCCAAAAGGCGACCTTGAAATGCGTGACACCATGCGGCGGGCCTGCCGCCTCGCGGGTGATGAGGGGCGGTTTATCCAATGTCATCTGGCGTATGAGGACGATTCGGTACGGATCGATCCTATCTCCAGCTATAACGATCCCACGGAGATAGCATCGAGGGTGTCAGCCCTTGCCACAGAGCAAAACGCGTTCTCAGACTTTGGGTTCATGGTCATGAATGCCATAGTCAACGCGTTGATATTGAATGGGAAAAAACCATCGTTAAAAAATATTGCCTACTATCTTAAGGGGGACCTCGATGGCCTCGTTGCCATTTCCGTAACCCACTACTGCGAGAGACTAGAGCAAGCGTATCCGGAAATGAAGGGCTGGCGTGATGATCTGCAGCGTGTGCTTGGCCCAAAGCCGAGACAGGGAGAGGATCTCTCCAGGGCGTATAGCCAGTTTTATAAAGAACGTGTTCACCCCGACTATCCAAGCGATACGATTATCGAGTTGCTGCGTCTGGTCGAGCACAACCGAGACCATGCGCAGAAGATGATCGTGAGCACCAGTGCAATCCTCTCAAAACTGGTATCGGGCGCAATCGGCAAGATACTATCGCCAGATCCAACGGATACGGGGGATACACGACCAATCACCGATCTTCGGCGCGTTGTCGAGCAGAGAAAAGTCCTTTATGTCGGGTTGAACACACTGGGCAACCAGGTTGTTGGGCAAGCGTTTGGCGCGATCCTGCTCGCTGAATTGTCGGCGATTACGGGACAGATCTATAACTATGGCGGGATAAAAACAAAGTCTGGCCGGAGAAAGTTTCCGGCGATCAATATCTTTGTTGATGAGGCTGCCGAAACAGTCAATGACAGCCTTATCCAGATACTGAACAAAGGCCGAGGTGCAAACTTCAGGGTCTATCTCGCCGTGCAGACAATCAACGACTTCGTTAAACGCTTCAAGGATGAAGCGGCCGCAATGCAGATGTTGGGCAACCTGAATACCTTGATTGCTCTGCGGACGACGGACCCCAAGTCTCAGGAGATAATTTCGCAGCGATTCGCGCCAACAAAAGTGAAGGAAATTCAACGGGCGCAAGGAAGTTCATTGGCGACTGGGGCGCTTGTTGATCATGGCGGGAGCGTAGGGGAGAGGTTGATGTCGGTCGAGTCCGACCTTGTTACGCCGCAACTATTAGGCATGCTGCCCAACCTGGAGTATTACGCGTCCCTACCCGGCGGGCGATGTGTCAAAGGGAAAATACCAATTCTGGTTGAGAAGGTTGCTGCATGAATATTCAACCCGATCTCAGTGTTCCAAGCAGTGATTCGTCCCTCATGGTTGATCGGATGAAGAAACAAAATGCCGACACGGTCAGGCGAATCCGTCTGCTGGAGATGGATTGGCCTGGTGCTGTTGATGTTATCAAAGGCGTGTTTTCGCATATCACCGACGGTATCGTGGTTGATAAAACACCGCTGGTTTACATGTCTGCTCGGGATGCCTTGATTGCGTATGGTGAGGCCCTGGAAGAAAACTTGCCAGATCCGGCTCGGCTAGAGAACTTTATCAACACCTTCTTTGAAGCCTTGGCGTATTACCTTGGGCCGATCAAGGTCCAATCTGGCAATCAGATATGGACCTGCCGGAGTGCTGTAGGATTAGCGGAATGGATAGAAAGAACAGCAGAAAAGGAGAGAGAGCAGAAGGTGACGTATGATCAAGATGCCGCAATGGATGTTGCTCTTGCAGCTCAGCTAAAAGACCGATTTGTTTCACAGGGGATGCGCACGGTATTAGCAAAATCCGCGTAAACCCTCGCCCAATCGGGCGGGGATATAAGCGGGAAGCGCGATAGCGCTTCTACTTTGGTGTGGCCTGACTTTGCACGTACTCTTTCAGTGTTTCGATAGTCGCGCCTCCGGCGGTGCAAGCAAAGTAGGAGCGTGACCAAAGTGCCGAGCTTTTGCTTTATTGCAAATACCCTCAAATACAATATAATACAGGCATTATATGCTTGAGCACTGAAATGTTAAAGGCAACTAAAGTACGCATTTATCCCACACCTGAGCAAGCTGATTTTCTCAATCGGCAGTTTGGCGCTGTGCGCTTTGTCTTTAATAAAGCCTTGCATATCATGAGCAGTCGCTATAAGTGTCACGGACAAAGCCTGAACGCTAAGCGTGATCTCAAACCGTTACTGGCTGTCGCCAAAAAGTCACGCCGTTATCACTGGTTGAAGAATTTTGATTCCATTGCCTTACAGCAGGGTGTGATCAATCTGGATCAAGCCTTTCAGAAATTCTTTGACCCAAAACTCACCAACAAATACCCTCGTTTCAAACGCAAGCATGGCAGGCAATCCAGTTATCATTGCGTAGGGGTCAAACTCGGTGACGATTGGATTAAAGTCCCAAAATGTCAACCCATTAAGGCAAGGATCCATCGCCCAGTAGAAGGAGCCCTCAAAAGCATCGCACTATCGCGAACGGCCACAGGCAAGTATTACGCTTCACTCCTTGTTGATGACGGTATTGACGCTACCCCACCGTTAACGGTAGTCAGTGAAGACCGTGTGCTTGGTCTTGATATGGGGATCAGTCATATCGCCATCGCATCAAATGGCGTAAAGACAGCCAACCCCCGGTTCACTCAGCGAGCGGCTCGTAATCTCAAGCGTAAGCAACAGGCATTGAGCCGTAAACAAAATGGTAGCAGGGGCCGAGCGAAAGCCCGCGCCCTCGTTGCCAGGTGCCACGAAAAAGTGGCGAATACTCGAAACGACTTCCAGCACAAGTTATCCAGAAAGCTAGTCGACGAAAACCAAGCGATTGCACTGGAAACACTGAAAGTCAAAAACATGCTCAAGAACCGCAAGTTGGCAAAGCATATTGCCGATGCTTCATGGCATAGCCTGATCAGCAAGCTGGAATACAAGATGAAGGAGAAAGGCAAACACGTTGTAAAGATAGATCAATGGTTCGCCAGCTCCAAGACCTGTCATTGCTGCGGCCACAAAGTTGAAGCACTCCCGCTGGACATTCGTCGATGGGACTGCACCAACTGCGGTATCAAGGGCATGGATCGCGATATAAACGCGGCCCTGAATATCAAGCAACAGGGCATTTTGAAGTTAAAGGCGGAAGGGCTGTCCGTCTCTGCCAATGGAGGTTTGCGTAAGACTGGTGAAACGCCAGCAGCGGCCTGGGAAGTTGGAAGCCTCGCCCGTTAGGGCGGGGAGCAGTCACAGGATGGCAGATCATGAAAGGTGACGAAAAGAAGCATCGAGGGTTTTTTCTCGCAATCTGGGTGCTTGTTCAGATTTTATTCGTACTCATTTTTGTTTCGCCCCAATGGATTGAGGAGGTTGCAGTCAAAGAAGACGCCTTGATCGAATCGTATCTTGGCGACGAGACAGCTCAGTACATCTCGGAAGTGGGATGGAAGATGTACTGGCTGAGTCTTGTTAAAACGGGCGTTCAGCAATCATTGAGGTCCATGTTTATCGCAACGACTCGCGAAAAAGCCAATAGCCGAGGGATGGAGAGAATTGGTGATAGCTTCTGGTTTCCGGCGTTTGAGAGAGTAGGCCAGGTGCTCTATGTGCTGACCCGCCAAGCGTTCGATCGGTTGGCCGGGTATTCTCTGTGGGCGATACCTGCCCTCGTCATCGTGATTCCGTCACTATGGTCAGGATATAACATGTGGAAAATAAAGCAATTTAGTTTTGATCACCCAAGCGCGTTTATCCAGACACTGGCCCTGAAGGTTATTGTGTATACCGTTTTGGGGTTTGTTCTATTGCTATTTTTCCCATTTGTTATCCCACCAGTAATGACGCCGATTGTTATGATGATTCTGGTTCCGGTCGCGATCATGATGTTCGTGTCTAACCTGCCGAAGAAGATCTGACCACCAAGCGACCTACGGACACTATCCGATCGCATTTCCGCGTGGCGGCGGTAGGAGAGGAGAGGGCGTGCTGCGTGCTGATCCCAAAGTCCTGACCGGGCTATCACCAGTGAGTCAAGCTGTCGCTTTCGTTATCGAAAGGGAAAGCGGATAAGACACAGGACACCCTCACGCTCTGGGACAATCATCGCTCGATAAACACTCGTGAGCGATAGCATGGCGTCTCCAGTAGAAATACCCAAGTATATCGATGATCCCATCCACGTCCTCTTGTGGACAGTTGATGAGCTCGCGCCAATTGCCATTGGCCTGTTCGCCGGGATTATGCTCGATAGGTCCCTGCTGTTCGTGATGATTGGGTTTGGGCTGAGCTACCTTTACAAGTCCTACCGGGACTCAAAGCCGGACGGTTTTGCCTTGCACTTCTTCTACTGGCACGGACTCATGTCGAGTCGATCGTATACCGCGCCAAACCCATTCACCCGAAAGTTCGTCCCATAGGCCCTCACGATGGATATCAAGGAATTCGTCTCAACGTGGCATGGTACGCGTGTCGTCAACAAGGCGTTGCTGATTGCTGTTGTGGTGTTGGCAGTGTCTAACACGATTCTGGTCCTCGCCGCACTGAATGAAAAGACCGTCGTTACGGTTGTTCCGCCTACGGCTGAAGGTAAGGTCAAGATTGGCAGTAACTTCGCTTCGGAGAGTTATATCGAGGCGTGGGCATTGTATATGGCATTGTCGCTTGGAAACTCGACTCCGAATACGGTGCGCTTTATCCGTGCATCCATTGAGCCTTTGCTGTCGCCACTGGTTTATAACGATGTGATGAAGGCGCTGTCGAAACAGGTCGAGGATATCCGGGAAAGTAACGTCTCGCTGTATTTCGAGCCGCGTCGGGTTGTACGCGAAGAAGCGACAAAGAAAGTATTCGTGCATGGGTTCTCGGTGATGGAAGCGCCAACTGGAGAACGGAAGAGAACAGAGCGCACCTACGAATTCAAATTTGAGGTCAAGAACTATATGCCGTCATTGACGCATATCGATACCTATCCTGGGCCTCCGCTTACCAAAGAAGAGATTGAAAAGCAGGAGCGGATCAATGCCTCCCGAAGAAAGGCAAGGGGTGAAGAATGAAGTGGCAAGCAGCAATAGGGGGCGTTGTGTTCTCAGCGTTTATCGTGCAGGCCTCGGCAATGGGTATTGATGAGATTCCGGCAATACCGGCGAAAGTCATTTCAGCGGCAGACGCCAAATCGGCTGTTGAAGCCCCGCCCCCAAAGGCGCGTTCCGTGGCCAAAAAAGCACAAGCGTCGCACAACAAGGAAGGTGAGAGCATTGTTCCCACCATTGCGAGACCCATCGTCATCAAGGTTGTGCCTGGCGTAAATCAGATACTGCCAATCGCCAAAGGTCATATTAACAGGATTATTACGCCGTTTAGCAAACCGCTCTTGAATACGGTATCCAACGCAACGTTCGATATCCACAAGAACGTCATTTATGTCTCTACCAGTGGTGATGCCCCAGTTACGATGTTCATCACCCCAGGCGCATCGACCGAGGCCGTGGCAATCAGTCTCACGTTGGTACCAAAGGCTATTCCGCCAATTGAAGCAACGCTGATGTTCAAGGATGACTCTATCGTCACCGGCTATTTCGATTCCGAAGCGGCCCAAGCCTGGGAGACCGATCAGCCGTATGTTGAAACCATCAAGTCCATGCTGAGAAAGATTGCGCTTGGCGATCTCCCGCCAGGATATTCGATCTCCGATTTCAAGGCGGGAGACCAGATCCCTACCTGCATGCAGGAAGGGATGAGCTATGAATTTGTGAAAGGCCAGTTTCTTCGGGGGCACCATTTCAATGTGGCGATCGGGGTTGTAACGAACGTCAGTGACGTGCCAATGGAGATACATGAGGAGACATGTGTCGACCAAAATATCGCCGCGGTGGCGGCGTGGCCAAATAACGTGATTGCGCCAGGGCAGGGGACTGAGCTGTATGTCGTTCTGAAGACCCGATTTGAGCATAGGACCACGAAGCGAAAATCGCTTCTGGAGGAGTGAAATGCCTGGTATCAATGAACTCTGGGAGCGTGTCCCACCGGGTACCAAACGCCTCCTTTATCTGGGTGGGATCGTGGGGAGCTTGGTCGCCGTTGCGTATTTCGTGCTTCCTGAGAGCACGCCTTATGGGAGAAAGAAGGAGCGCACGATCGAGAATTTGCTTACCGACGAGAACACAAAGAATATCACGCTGCAGTCACTCGCCGGCAAAACCGACATGCTCAAGCAGCTGATGAACAAGCTGACGAGGCAAGTCGACTTGCTGCAAGCGGAGCTTAAGCAGGAGCAGCAGGATGCGAAACCATCGAAACGACTGCAAAAAGAGCTGGCCGCGATGAAAGCGCAAATCAACGCGCTAACACGAAAGAACAACCTCCTGGTGAAGGAAATGGAGGGCATTGATAAATCGCCAGATGATCGCGCATCGACCGCATCGGGAGCCGCAGCCTCTTCGTCTGGAGGGGGAGGGGCAGGGATACCGCTTCAAGGCGGAGTGATTCCGGTTGTCCCTTCCATGGCAGTCGTTGGCCCCCCAGCGCCGCCTGCTGGCTCCACCCAATCTATGGCAATCAGGAACGATAGTGGGGGTCCAGTCAAAGTCGATGATATCTCGAGCTCTCTTCCGCTGGATCCGGCAGCCCGGTCGTTCTTCCTGGAAGAGGCGAAAAAACCGCGTGCTATGCCGGTCTCATCCGGCCAGAGAGGTGCTGTTATAGCCGGCGGCGCGGCCGCTCCTGCGGGAGCAGGTCAGATGAATATGGCCGGACAGACGGGGGAAAGTAGCGCGAAAATACGCGTGATAGCCAGTGGTGACAAAGGCGTCAGTGCGATTAGCGCAAGGGAAGATCGAGAGAATAAACAGATCGAAAAGGAAAAAAAGAAACAACAGGAACAAGAAGAGTCTTTGTTCCTCCCGGCAGGGTCAATACTCGAAGCAGTAATCATTGCTGGGATGGATGCCCCAACCAACCAATCAGCGCGACGTGACCCATTCCCCGCGCTGATGAGAATCAAGAAGGACGCGATTCTCCCCAATAGATTCAGTGCTGATATTAGAGAGTGCTTTCTGTTGGCGTCTGGTTATGGTGACATGAGTTCGGAGCGCGTGCAGTTGAGGGGGAATACCCTGAGTTGCGTGAAAGAGGATGGTGGCGTCATCGAGTCTGGTTTTGATTCGTATGTCGTGGGGGAAGATGGTAAGGCGGGTGTTCGTGGTCGTCTCGTGTCGCGGCAAGGAGCGATGATCGCAAAATCCGTGATTGCTGGATTTGCGGAAGGTGTCGCCAAGGCATTCGATGTTCAGCGCGTACCAACGATCAATACCAGCTCTACAGGAACGGTCGGGTTTGAGGCAATTATGTCCGTAGACGCGGTTAATAAAGGCGCAATCGGTGGCGCAACCAGCGCCCTCGAGCGTATTGCCAACTACTATCTGGACATGGCCGAAAACCTTACCCCGGTCATCGAACTCGATGCCGGTCGAATGGTGACGTTTGTTGTGACTAAGGGCGTATCCCTCAAAATAAAGTGACCTCCATGAGAAAATATCAAAATATCATCCTGATTCTTGGCGCAGTTTCACTGTCTGGGTGCGCGAGCATGTTTTCAATCGGAAGTCCCGAGTATGCGTGTAAGGGGCTACCGGAGGGTGTTCGTTGTCTTGGTGTCCATGATGTCTACGCCTTGACGGATGGCGACGACTATGAAGAAAAGATAGACCGCGTTTCCAAAGAAGCGATAGAGCAAAGAAAACGAAACAAAAATTCGTTTTTATCAAAAATCAGAGGGAAAGCAACACACAAAGGGGCTTCGAAAGGTAGGAGGGCCGCTAAGGCAAAACTGCCGGGTGAAGGTTCAGAACCCAGTGCGGATGAAGAGGTTGCTCAGGAAAAAGAGGCAAAAAAAATAGAGTATGTGCCAACGGTCATCACAAAAGAAGTTCGTGCGCCGATCCCGGTCCGCCAACCAGCTAAGATCATGCGGGTGATGATCACGCCTTGGGAGTCGGATGACGACGCGTTACATGTACCTGGATATGTCTATATCGAAGTCGAAAAACGTAAGTGGACGATCGGCGAGCGCGCGAAGGTGACGCAAGGCAGGTTAACCCCGCTTCAAGTCAAAGCACCAGTCCGTCCGTCGGGGCGGGCGGGCACAAAGAGGTCGGGTGATGCGGGACGCGCCCCGTCGCGTAGCCCAATGTCGCCTCCGCAGCTTCCGCGATAGGACCGAATTGGATCCCTCGTCATCTCACACCACGCGGGGACCATGTCTCAGCTTCGTTCAGCAGCCACCCCCGCAAGAGCCCTGTAGCTAGCGCCTCCTCGCGCTTTTGAGGGACGCTGCTATTTCCCCGTGAACAATCTCTAATCCGGGGTATCTCCAGGCAACAACGTGTAACATTCGAAATCTCGCGAGTGCAGCTTCCCAGTGATTAACAGTGATGTTGTGGTCGCTTGTGAGTCAGAGCAATAGCGATAATTTCACATTGTCATCTGATGCATAAAAAAAATACGCACGAGTGAAATTGGGCCAATTGCTCAGTTCGTAAGATAGCTTCCGCCAGATGCGAGAAGGTCATCGCATCAAGAATCTGTTAAATCAACTGAAAGGAAAGGTATCTCATGAAAGTTCAAAAGAAAGTCGTCGTCGCCGCTCTTGTTGCCGCTGCTGTTGTTCCCTTCGTCGCATCTGCCGGTACCGGCGGTACTGAATTCGACGGCGCATGGACCACAATCCAAGGCTGGTTGACCGGAACCCTCGGCAAGATCATCGCTGGCGCATTCGTTCTGATCGGTATTGTTGCCGGTATCGCTCGTCAGAGCCTGATGGCACTGGCAATCGGTATTGCTGGCGGCCTGGGTCTGAATAACGCACCTTCGATCATCGATTCCGTGCTGACAGCTACTCTGCCTGTTATCGGCGGCTAAGCATCCGCTACAGCACCGAAAAAACGGCCGGACTCTCCGGCCGTTTTTTTTGCGCTATCCGCTGTTGAAATAACGCGGAATCGGGCGCTCGAAAGCCCGGTACATATATACCCTTATGGCTCACTCGAAGCCATGAGAAGACACATGATCCGCCTGCTTATAATCCTCACAGCGTTACTATCTACCACGACAGGGACGCTGTCAGGGGAGCTACTCGATGAGTTGAAAGATCGTCCAAGCAACTCCAGCGACGATCATTCTGACTCTGTGCGTAACAGTACTCCCGATCGTGGAGCTCTTAAAGATAAGGCGGCGGTACTCCTGCCCATATCAGGCTTGATGTTTCTCGAAACGCCAGAAGGTATCAAGGTTATTTCGAATAATGGTCGTTACCTCTTTGAAGGCTCGGTCACCGATCTTTGGTCTGAGACGGTAATCGACTCCCTCGAAGACGCAAAAACATCCGCCTCCACCTTGTCGTTCAACGGCACAGGCCTAAACCTTGATGAGCTAGCGGCATACCGCGTTGGATCGGGTCCGAGGGTCGTATCAATCTTTGTCGACCCATTATGCCCTCACTGTGAAAATCTCCTGAGATCCTTACCCCAGAAATCGGAGGAGTACACGTTCAATCTGATCCCGATTCCTGTGCTTGGTAAACAGTCGATTGAAGCCGTAAAGCTGCTTGAATGCAGTACAGATCCTGAAGCATCGTTGCAAGCGCTCTTGACCAAGAACTACGCGCCGCTAAAGAGCCAAAAGCCAGATTGCTCCATGGATGCCTTAACGAAGCGAATGATGACTGCACAAGTTATCGGTATCGACGTTGTCCCATTCGTCATCTCGCCGACGGGCAAGGTCATGAAGGGCGCCCCCAGAGGGGGATTGTTGGCGTGGCTGAAAGGGGTGGGACAGTGATTACGTCTCCGGCAGTTACAGCGGAACGTATTACCGAGATCATCAAGGTACTGGCGTACAACGACGAAGGCTACACGTTTCTGATAGACGATAAAACGCTCGGAATAGGATTTGTCTGCTTGCCATTGACCGGTGCGGACGAAACAACCCACCAGAGGATCACCAACTTTCTGAATCATGAATGGCCGGCATCCACAATGATTCAGTTTTGCCTGTTTTCCTCGGACAATATCAATAATGCGGTCAATGGATATCGCGCACTAAGGATGTTTCAGGACGACCCGTTATTCAATCAAATGGTTGATTCTCGCGTCGAATTCCTTCAAAGGGCAACCCTCGATCCGCCAGATCAAGCATCCGGAACGATCGTACGAAACATATATTTGGTGGTGACGATAAAGGTACCGATTGCCGCGCCAGCACCAACTGATAAAGAGTTGGAGCACATGCGGGAGTTGCAGATTCTCTCCGAGAAAATGCTCGGGACAATCGGGCTCAACCCTGTCCCTTTGACTGCGGACACCTACGTGTCTGTGATGGACGACATTCTCCATCATGGTGAGACCCCATCATGGCGGGACAACTTTAGACGTCGCGCCGATCGTGATAAACCGCTAAATACGCAGACTCTCGATCTTGACAAAAGTATCGACTTCGATGTCGATGGGATCTGGATTGGTGATCAGAGAGTTAAGACGCTGGGGGTGAAGCGATTGCCGGATGCTGCCTACCCAGGATTTGGGCTGAACTATCTCGGCGACTTCATGTCGGGCGCAAGGGGGCTGAAATGCAACTTTGTCATTTCCGCAACCCTTCATTTTCCGGAGCCACAAAAAACAAAGTCTCGCCTGGACACAAAACGCCAGATTACGGTTTCGCAAGCGGTTGGGCCGCTAATGAAGTTTCTACCGGTACTGCAGTTGAAAACGCATGGATTCGATGTGTTGAATGTTGCATTGGAAGAAGGTGATAGACCGGTTCAGCTGTATTTGGCGCTGAGTGTGTTTGGCAATGACGAAGAGGAGGCTATCGCGAATGCGGCCAATGCAAAGAGCTATTTCTCGGAGTTGCAGTTCCAGTTGATCATGGACCGATACTACTGCCTGACCTTCTTCTTGAATAGCATTCCGTTTGGCCAGGATCATCGAGCAGTCAAGGATCTGTTTCGTTTCAAGACAATGGCAGCGCGGCAGTCAGCGGTTTTGCTCCCGTTGTACGGTGATTGGAAAGGGACCGGCACACCGATGATGAACTTCTTCAGTCGAAATGGACAGGTGATGACCGTCGACCTGTTCGATTCCGGTACCAACTACAATGCCTGCATAGCCGCTCAGTCCGGTGCGGGTAAATCGTTTTTCACCTCCTATATCATCACGAACTACTTATCAGTGGGCGCAAAGTGCTGGGTAATTGATGTCGGTCGAAGTTACTTGAACCTGTGCCAAACGTATGGTGGTGATTTCATCCATTTTGGTCCGGACAGTGATATCTGCCTTAACCCGTTCGAAATCGTCAAAAACTACGATGAGGAAAGCGACATCATTGTCGGCCTGGTCTCTGCAATGGCGGCGCCTACGAATAAGCTGACTGATCATCAGACTGCGAACCTCAAGCGTGTTCTGTCGGAGCTATGGAAGGAAAAAGGCAATGCGATGATTGTTGATGATATCGAGCAGCGCCTACTTGCATCGGATGATAAGAGGATTTCAGATATTGGTGAGCAACTATTCAGTTTCACGACCCGGGGTGAGTACGGTAAGTACTTCAACGGCAAAAATAACGTGTCGTTCGAGAACAGATTCAGTGTTTTGGAATTAGACGATCTGCAAGGGCGTGAGCACCTCCAGCAAGTGGTTCTTCTACAGCTGATCTTCCAGATTCAGCAAGATATGTATCTGGGAAATCGCGACCGCCGGAAGATCGTTATTATCGATGAGGCATGGAGTCTGTTGTCCAAAGGTGATGTCGCTGAGTTCATCGAACATGGCTATCGCCGATTCCGGAAATACGGGGGGGCTGCAATCACGGTTACGCAGTCAATCATGGACTTGTACAGCAATCCGACCGGAAGGGCGATCGCCGAGAACAGTGCAAATATGTATCTGCTCAGGCAAAAAGGTGAGGCGATAGATCAGCTGAAAGAACTGAAGCGACTACCGTTATCTGGAGGTGCATACGATCTTCTGAAGACTGTTCATACGACCGCCGGAGCCTATTCAGAGATATTTTTCATCACCGAATATGGTGCGGGTATTGGTCGACTTGTCGTTGATCCGTATCAGTTGCTGCTCTACTCAACCAAAGCGGAAGACGTTCAGGCGATTCGCGATCGTACGCGCGCGGGAATGAATATTGGGGAGGCGATAACCGATATTCTTAGGGAGAGGGGGTATGCAGCATGAGCTTGGAGAAAGCTCCTCATTCACTCACGGACAAGATGCTCTTGTTTTTGCTGCTGTCAGTTGTCGTCATATCAAGTGTCGTCTCGATCATCGTTACTTCGCTAATGCTGCCGCGAGATAACGGGCCGCAAATCGCCGTATCAAATTACACAGGTGTCTCCAGGGAGGTACTTGGTGGTTCAGAAGAGGATATCGCGGAGGCGTATGCGGAAATGAGAGCGCTCATTGATTCCCTTGGAGCACGTGGTGTCATCGTCCTGGATGAAAAGTCAGTGATGCGTGCTCCCGATGCATATCGAATCCCCATTACACCGGCGATTAAGAAGATCGTCGATCGAATCCATCAGAGATCCGGGAGCAGTGATCAATGAACAAAGAGAAGATTCCATATCGCCAGTTCTTCCTCAGAGCTGCGATAACGTCGGTGGTTGTCGGCGTCGCCGTACTTGCTGGAATGGCAATGTTCAAGTCCCGCTATCTGATTATGTATGACCCGCAACAAGAGAGATGTCTGCCAAATTACTCGATCTACCTGGTGGATCTAAAAGATAAAGAGCTGGTCAAGGGAAAACCCTATGCATTCAAAGCCAAAGGCATTATGCCATGGCTTGACAATATCCATGAAAAAGCGCGCAAACTGAAGGATCACTACAAAGATGGACGTGTTCTCCTTAAAGTGGTCGATGCGATCGAAGGAGATAAAATCAAAGTGGGTGAGAACACGCTGTGGATCAATGGCAAAGTGCATCCCGCAGGTGGGCTAATCCTCGCACCTACCTTGCAGCTACCTAAAAGCACATTTGTGCGCGACATCACGGTTAAGAGAGGGGAGTATTGGTTCTTTGGGCGAACGAATAATAGCTTCGATAGCCGCTATTGGGGACCAGTAGTACAAGATCAGATTGTAGGTAGGGCCTACCCCATTCTTTAGGAGATACCCTATGATTGGCCATTATGCCAGACTTGTTGTAATACTCATGGCCTGCGCATCCGCAGGCCCTTTATTATCTGACACTTCAAATGCTCAGGATGTCCTCACTCAGCAAGATTTCGATATCATCAAGGCAACGGAGGACATCAAGAAAGGTAAATCCGCACCGATTGTTCTTGATGATATCCTCAATAAGTTTTCGCATAGCGTGCCACGCTTCAGCGAGGATAACGAGCTCCAGAAACTGATCGACAATCCGCCTGTATGGTTGGAGGAAGCGGCAGGGGTAGACCACGAGGACAAGCCTGAGAAGGTTGTTATCTTCGCGTCGAGAGGGATGCCTATTGTTGATCTCAAGGATATGCTTAAACAGGCGGATGGAAGGCAGGACGTGGAGATTGTGTTTCGTGGCATCGATGAAAATGAAACGTTCAAAGACTTCTTTTCGACCATGAGCTTGTTGATGAAACAGGCGAAGGTTAAAGAGCCGCCGGCGATCTCGATAAACCCTCCATTGTTCAAAAAATACAATGTTGAATCAGTACCGCAGATTTTCCTGGTGAAGGATGGCCGGGCCGTGGCCCATGCAAAAGGGCTCTACGGGATCGACTGGATTAAGGAGCAGTATCACGATAACGACCGGGCCGGTGATCTTGGCACCTATGGCGGACTTGATGATATATCAGAGGTAGATCTCATCGAGTTGATGAAGCAGCGCTTACAGGAGCTCGATTTCGAGAAACTAAAACGTGCTGCCGTGGATAAATATTGGAAGCGTGTGAAGTTTGAGTCTCTCCCTCCTGCGAAGCAATCAAGGACATTGAAACTGGATCCGTCCGTGATTGTAGCTGCGGATATCAGGGCGCCTGATGGGCAGGTGATTGCAAGGGCGGGTGAGAAGATCAATCCCCTCGAGATCATGCCCTTCACAACGCGGCTCCTGGTCTTTAATCCAAATATCCCGCAGGAGGTAAAATTTGTCGCCAGGGAGATGAGGGATATACCAAGGACCGCGAGAATACAGCTTCTCGCTACCGAGTTCGATCGTGATAAGAACTGGGATCAATTACGCGACCTGGAATCCACTCTCAACAAAGAGGTCTATTTACTCACGGTCGATGTTAGAGAGCGATTCAACATCTCCGTAACTCCCTCTGTGGTGTATGCAGAAGATAAATATTTTTATGTCAGAGAGGTGGCGCTTTCTGAATAAGGCGTCTACGACTCATGGGTTTGTGCGAAGACTCCTTAAAGAAGGTGAGAATGACTCCAGAGTTGAGCAGTATCGGGAATGTCCCTCGGGAAATGTCGCCGTCGAGAGTTCGAACAGTATAGTGATCAGGCGCAAGGTAGATATAGGCGGTATCCGGAAGCTCTTTACTTAGGTCGGTCCAAAAAGACAATGTGTCGACCCCATATTCCTCCAAGACATCTTGAATGACGGGTGAGTCAATGGCTCCGCCCCTCGCAAGGTAGTGAGCACCTTCTCCGACAAATGGGGGGGGCGACGATAGGGTGATTTCAGCACGTAAAGACCCCGGCGAGCCAATAGGGCGGTTTGAGACAGTAAGCCCGAGGAAACATCTCGATTGGCCATCGGTGACGCACCCCGGATGGCGCACACTGACGCCAAAAAAATGAAGGCCTAGCGAGGTTGTTGTTGTTTCTTGCGTTAGTTCTGCCAACGCCCCCCAGTCTCGAGTGGTTGCTGCCACCGCGATCGGCAGAGCGTCGGATACGGGTGAGAGTACGCTAGAGATATCTTCATATTCATCTTGCGGTATCCAGTAAATAAACCAATTTTGCGATATCGGCGCTGCACGGCCAAAGGCCCAGGAGTAGAGGGAGGTACGGACAAGGGCTTCGTCCAAGGTCATCGATGGCGTTTTGCGAAGTTTCGCGGTGACGTCAGCAGGAACAGAGACGCGTTTGATAGGTGGCAACCCGGCTGCATACAGCACTGAGTTGGCGTAGTCATTCTGGATCGTAACGCGTGTTCCTTTGTCTCGTAGTGATGCGACCAGTGGAGATGATGGGGTGCAGGACGTAGATACGATAGTGATGAGCAAGACAAGGACAAGCGTGTATGGCCGGATTAGCATGATGGGTACCCACAGTGAATCGTAGTAGAAAGGACCGCCAAGTAGTGCTTGGCGGTCAAGGTCTGCTTGGGGGTCAGCGGGGTGTCAGACCATGATATCCGGCCCATCGCCTGAGATACCCCGCCATATCCAATACTACGTTGCACGCTTGTATAGGCGGGTACGGTCGTCCGCAGAAATCAGGGCGTATTGGACAAGATCGATGGACCTGAATAGTCGCGATGATCAGTCACGGCAAGAGTCGTACAGAGGGAGGCCGTTCGCGTCCGGGTCATCTGGCAACGTCTTACCACAAGTAATCTTGTTGCTACAGCGCCAGGTAAACGCATCCTCCGAGGCGAGAAAGCGGCGTTTGAGTGTGCCGCCATAGCAGAATGGGCAGCGAACAGACTTACCCTCCACGTCCTGAACATACGCACTGATCGCATCTTCGATTTGGCGCGCGAAAGTGTAGACCAAATCATTGGCTTCGGCTTGCCCAGACTCGACCGAGTCGAGCGACGCAGAAACTGAGCGCACCTTATCCATACGCAAGAAGGTGAGAGTACCATGCAAGATGTTGTAAACAGATCGCCCAGCTGCGGACAAGGAGGCGGTATGCTGGTCAATGTCTAGCATGTCGCGAGCAAATAGATAGGAAAACACCTCTTGGATTCGATGTGGGTCGATGAGTGGGTGTTGGTTGATACAGGCGAGAAGAACATCAACAAATGTCTCGTCTGGGGTCGTTTGCTTCTGAACCTGGCCCATTTTATCCAGCCGGAAAGAAGTGGACCGTGGCGGTGCGTACAGGGGTAGCGGATGGTTCTGTGATAGCGCCTGGGTCCACCCCGGCGACTCGATACGTCGGGATTGAAATGAAAACTCGACCGGACGCCCTTTATACCGCAAGGTCGATACCAACCTGGAGGTTACGACGGTGTACTGGCTTGCCGGCATGATGGCGGCAAGAGAAGCTTTTAAGATCAACTCGTAAACGGATCGTTCTTCATCTCCAAATCCGGTGAGTTGCGTCAATGGGTCAACCGGGGATATTGCGAAAGGGGACGCATGATCCGTACTGGCACCGGCATCCGAATCAGGTGCCGCATGACTGGCATCATTGCCAAAGACCGCGGACTTAAGGCGGGGCGCGGTAAATGGGTCAAGTACCTTGCTGGCAGTCCAGGGGTAGGTGATTTTCGCAGCAAGGAACAGGCGTTTCGCAATATCGAGCGTTTTTGCAGGCAGTAAACCCAACTCCCGATAGCAAAGAGATACTAAGGCGGCTGTCGTCAAGGGGGGTGGTGCAGGGTCGGAATGTGGCTCGCCGGCACCCTCTATCAACGAAAATGAAGGTTGGTCAAGCAACAGACCCCGGACAACCGATATTTCGTCGTCTGAGAATGGTGATGAGGCCAGTTCACCGGTAATGCGGTTCTGTTCTGATATGAATTCACCACACCATTGTGCCGCGTACTCAGCAGGCGGGCGCTCGGCGAACGCCATTAGTACAGGTGTTGAAATCAGGGATACTGATAATGGTTTTCGGTGGGATGACAGGCTGTTAAGCACGGGCGATACACGGTATCCAACGATACGCTCGAGGACTCTCTGGCATTCAGCAGCGACGTACCGTAGCGGAGATATGGGTGTGGCGGATGCCAAACCGCGTTTGATGCCATCGGGAGACATATCGAGAATCCGGACAAGGTAGGCCGATTGCCGCTCCAAGACGGATAGCAGCTTCACAGCCTCGTACTCTCCGCGCCTTCCTGGCGGCACATGAATGGCGACGACGTCAATACCCTCAAGGTTGCGTTGGAGTTCACGTGATACCCGTCGACTCAACGTGGTTTGCTGGTATACCGGGGAGAACCCCGGGACTGAGAGGCCAATATCGTCACCAGGCAAGTCATAACAAAATCCATCTGCCGAAAGGACGCGCCATCCACTTCCAAGTGCGCGCGCTATCAACTCTTTCTCGGCGGATGACCATGTGATGAGTGCTTTCAAGTTACCGGTCCCGTGGGTAATTGGTAGATGACAGCGACTCTACACGATGTGGTGTATTGGTTGGCGTCCGGGCACAAGAAGATATCGTAAATGCGCGTTTCGCCTGGATTTTCTAGGCAAAACTGCGCATACCGGTATGAGTGGCCCGGGTACCATGTATCGACGAGCAATATCGGTACCTATACCTCGAATGAAGGCCTCTACAGCCAGAAAACAGCTCTCGCTCGAGCTCCTCAGCGAAACTGCGCAACAGCGAGACGAACTTGGGTTTGCTCCGCATGTGATGACGAACGCCTTTTTACCGTATCGGGATAAGAGGGATGAGTCGTTGCAGGGTGGGGTGTATGTCCATTCCCGGAAGAACGGGCGAATTCGGGTCACGATCACAACGCCAGAAGAGGTCGGAGGGCTGCCGTTCGGAAACTTGCCTCGCCTGATGATTACGTGGCTCGCTACCCAGGCAGTAAAAACCAAAAGCCGTGAGATCGAACTCGGGGCGTCGTTGGCTGGCTTTTTGAAAGAACTCGGTATGGCGTCGTCGGGCGGACCGAATGGGTCTATCACGCGCTTCAAGATGCAGATGAACAGGCTGTTCTCAAGCTCTATCTCGTCCGTCGAGGTAGACACCGAGATGGGAAAGCTGGAAAAACAGACGTTAGATGTTGTTGATGTTGGTCAGCTATGGTGGGATCCGAAAAACCCGGGTGACGCAACGAAGTGGCAGGCCTCTATACGGTTGGGAGAGACATTTTTTCAATCAATCATGGAGCGCCCGGTGCCGATCGACTTGGGTGCGATACGTGCGATTAAAACGAGCCCGATGGCCATCGATATCTACTGTTGGTTGACGTACAGAATGTTTTCCCTCAAACGCCGCACAGAAATCCCGTGGGGTTCGCTCTATGCTCAGTTTGGCGGAGAGTATGCTCGCGAAAGAAAGTTCCGTGAAGTGTTCACAAAACAGCTTGGCAAGGTCTGTGCTATCTATTCAGATGCCAATGTTGAACCTGTTCGCGGGGGCATCGTGCTGCGTCCAAGCCGGTCCCATGTGCGCAGTTCGAATACATAGTTAGACCTGAGTCGCCAGCCAGGCGATACTGATCCAAATTACTGCTGCTATGGGCGGCATTGCTCTTTTGCCGACGATCTCATGTTCCCTGGTGCGCCCCTATTTATTCGTGGATAAGTCTGTGGAAAAGCTGTGTTTTCAGTGATTTATCCACGCATATTTAGGGGCGGATAAACCGCTATTTTCACGCATATTTAGGGGCGGGTGTACGCATATTTAGGGGCGCAACCCACCCGGAAGGCCGCATGAAACATAGCGTTCGAGCTCCCCCTATAAAGACCTGTATCTAATACCTATATTTAAGCGACGATAATTGAGGATAAATAAGGGAAGACAATCGCATTCGAATGTTGACCGGATAGCGCGGGAAAAACCACGAATACCGAGCACATGAAAGAACGTAGTCGGGTTAAAATGGTCGGCATGTCTCGCAATGGCCACAATATCATCTCAGCGTCTATCGCTCTTGTTGGTGCAGTGCACTTTGGTGGTATCACCGGGATCGCCATGATCGGCGATGTCGTTGCCGCAATTATGGCGTGGTGCGTTGATGTCGCCGACACAGGCTCGATCAGGTATGTCGATACAAGCGTGGCTGCCGGGGTGTTTGTGATTGGAGCGATGGCGGGATCAAGAGCTCCTGATTGGCTGGAACTGCCTGGATTCAAGCAGGGCATTCGTGTCAGCGTCATCCCTCATCGAACGCTTACACATTCACCGTGGTTCTGGTTCGCTGCGTGGGCGATGCTGTTTGTTTTCAAGCAACTAATGGTGCAAACGCCAGGCACTTGGCTGGCCACGATCTTGTGGTTGGGATTCTGTATCACCGGGACACTTCACATTCTTGTCGACCTTGGCAGTCCAACAGGTATTCCCTTGGGACATCCCTTCAAGGAGCGGTATTGTCTCGGGCCATTTTACTCGACAGGGCGGGTATCAGAGGCGCGCGTAGTGCTTCCGATCATTGCATGCGTGTACGTGGCACACGCAACGATTACAGCGCTAGCATAGTCATATCCAAACCCGACTCGAGAATCAGTCCGCAGATGTGAAAACTCCCGTGAGGCTGGTTTGACGGTTAGTAAAGATCGTCTTGCAGTTCGCCTGCATCACGCACCAAGCGAACAAAACGTTGCGTACTGACCGGAGGTGTCACTTCTATCCCTGTACGAAAGTCCATCACTCGAGGAGTTCCGGGTGTAAAACCAGGGGTAGAAGACAAATAGATTCCCGACGGGGTGCCTGGAAACATTGATTCGTTGATCGCCGGATCGTGACATTGGCGTTCAACTAGGGTCTCAAGTTCCTTGGTTGTTGGGACACGCCAAGATTTTCCTGTGGCGGTATCTTTTGGTTCGGACGCCGCCGCCGCCAGGGCATCTTTCCACGTGTGAGAAATTGGTGTGCCGGCGCATTGCCCATCACTGTAGTTCTGTCCCAGCGAACATTTCTTCCAGACTAGGCCAGTTGAGACATCGAGAACGGTACCGTCCCCATTATCGAGATATCGCTCATTCGGTGCGGCAGCAGGTATGGAATTAGGCTTACAAACCTGGGCGGACAACTGCGAAGAAATCAGAATGATGGTTGCAGCACCAAGCGCAACCAAGGGGATACGGGTGTTCACTTTCGGGTCTCCTCGTCGCGGACCATTCGTGCAAAATGTGCTTGCGCCTGCTTGTTGCAGAGCTTTACATCACCGGAAATGCTGTCAAGGCATAGCGTCTCGGCATTTCCGTCAGATGATGCGGTGCCGCTCAGGTAAAGTCCTTGTAGGCCATTGGGGAAAAACTCAGGAGGAATAACCGATCCCCGTTGTTTTGCAGCAACGGGGTCATAGTCAGCAATGGACTTGAGCTCGGTAATCGTGGGAAGGCGCCAATTCTTCATCCCGCAGTGGCCGAACAGATTCAGTTCGTTCGCAAGGACTTCGCTGTTCTCACCAGGCGTCCAGCGTCGTGAAGTTGCATCGTCTTTCGCCTTCAGTATTGACCAGCCCCCTATCGGATAGGCAAAGTTCTTAATCTGAACATAGGCGCCCTCACTTCCGCCGTTGGTCGACTTGTCCGAGTTGTACCATGTGTAGAGGTAGTTCCCAGCATGGTAATGATGGCCCGCTGCACGAAAGTCCGCGTATATCAGCTTCAGGTTTATGCGCTCCTTTTTTGCGTCTTCCAGAACACGGTCATACCATGCAGTGAAATTCCTGTCGGCCAAGGCGGGGTAGGGGCCAAGCGTAAATGAGGTATCCAGAGCGGGGATGTAAGGGGGTTGTTTTACCTCCCAGGTGAGACCGGTATTCATGTCGCGGACGCAGCTCCATGTTTTGGCGGTCACCGGTAAAGGGTTTCCGGCATAATCGAGCTTGACAAAGGAGAAACCCGCGCGCCCATCGATATCAGAGGCGGTGGGTAGTGTATCGAGTCCGTGGCTCGCATCCTGCCCGGGGAAATCAGCCGGTTCTGTGATCAAGGAGGTAGAGATGTTATCGGCAAAGTGGGTTACACCGGTATCCGGAAGTGAGACTTCACCTTTGATCACCACGGTGACGTTGGCTTTCTTTTGGTCAATGGTTGCAAATGTTGGGGTATCGAGAGAAAAGACTATGGATTCACCCCCTTCTGGGATGGCGTCCTGGGTGATTAGGACACCAATGTCAGCATGGGTTTGGCCTGCGGGGATCGTGAGCTGACCGCCACTGTCTAGCGTGTAATCAAGACCCTCGTCGGCGCTTCCCGTATTCAAGAATGGAATGGTGACATCCAGGCTGGAAGGTTGGGACAGCAGGACACGAACCTTTGCTTTACCAGTGTTCTCGGAGGTTATGATCTTGGACTTTTCGAATCGGACAAAGGGTTCCGGGTCGTTGTCTTTGATCGTGACGATACCCTCCCCATCGCCAATCGATACATTGGTTGGGTCCGACAGAATTACCTTGAATGTCTCGGTGGCTTCGTCGGTGAGGTCCCCCAGCAATGGGATGGTGATTTCAGCCTTAGCCGATCCCTGTGGAATGGTCAGAGTACCAGCAGAGGAGAGGTAATCAACGTCAGCGGTTGCTGTGACTGGCTCCGTTCTCCATTTTAGCGACGCTTCGCGCGCTGTGGCCGGACGAAATACGATAGCGACCAGAGCACTACGAGAGTTGTCATCAACCTCGTTTATCTGGTAGTCCTGTATTGAAGCCGTCGGCGTTTGTGATGATCGGTTCGAAGACCCTGATGACGCCCCACGACCATTAACGCCCTCCTCCTCTGGGGGGGTACATCCACCAACGGTGGCCAAGATAAGGGCAATGCTAGAGGTTAGCCTTAGTATCACGGGTGATCCTCCAGCAATGATTCGTAGCGTTTCCTCTTTTCGAGGTAACGCTGATAGAGGGTGGCGAGGACATAGATGGCGGCCGTAAGACATGCCAGTACGAATGCAGAAAAGGCGCTCCGCGTCGTCAACGCGCCGAACAGAGCCAGTGCTAAGACACCGATATAGACGCTCCCCCATAGCATCCCCGCATCGCCATGAATGCGATTGAAAAACGGGAATACCTGAGAATCGCCGAGATCCTCGGTCATCCGACTGATCAGAGATGATCCAATCATGAGCAACAAGACAATCAGAAGCATCAATGATACGGATGCCCCAGTAGAGCCCAGTGCAATTCGCGCGGACATAATGGCTGCTACCAGAAATACAACCCCCCCGCCAAGCTGCAAAGACTGACTGGGGTTCATGGTGCGTGGGTCTTTAGAGGTGCGTTTCGCAGATCGGGTCATGGCGGTAGTTTGATGTAAAGGGCTATGTTCTCGCCCTGCGTTGCAGGGCGAGAGAAGGGGGAGGGACGGGGTAATCAGCTAGCTTGCGCCATAGCGGGAGCAGCCGGCTCCTGCGCCGGAGCCGGAGCCGGTTTGTCGGTGGGTGCAGCGGCAGCGTTACCACCTGATGCGCCATTGGCTTTGAATTTCTTTACTGCCGCCACGGCGCGGGTATTGGTCGTGATGATATTGGTTCCAAGGCGTCCCAGCAGCTTCCGTGCCCGTCCAATGGCCTGTTGCTTCTGTTGGTTGCTGTAGGCCTCGGCGAGGAAGAGTACCGTTGCGTCAATGACAATCGTGTCGTAGAGGCGCAAAAGCGCCAGATACCGACCGGTGTATGGGTGACGTTTCTCTGCTTCAAACGTCGTGGTGTTATGCAATGTGATCGAGCTGGTGTCGATTGCCTCCTGCTCGATCAGTGCTTGCTGCATTCGGTGCAGCTTTTCCATTTCCTCGGTTACGCTGATGAACCACTGATCAATGATGTCCCACAGTTGCGCAGGATCAATGGCCGTTTCCCCGCCATTATCAATGGCATCACCGGACTTCCGTAGTGTCGGTTCGTTTTCCGCCAGCCAGAAGAGGCTGGAATCGACGCGCTGGTAGTTTCTGCGAAAGAGTGTTTGGGCTTGTGCAGTAGCCAACTGGAGTGATTCGGCCAGTGCAACGACAGGCATGCTGCTGGAACGACGCTGACGGTTTGATGCTTGAGCCATGATGGTGCTCCTATTTGGTAATCAATTGAGACGGAATCATAAGGGTACGCCGGTTCAGGCCATCTATATGCTCAACTAAACACGATTATTTGAAGGGAATCCGCGCAAACACGGCAATTTGGGGAAGTCAGGTAGGCCGTCGCGTGGGTTGTCGCTCGGCGACGGGTGCGGTATATTCAAAGCACATCCTGATGTTGTGCGTCAGGAATTAAACGTATTGGCGCATGTGCCTGCATGGGTCATCTAATGTGGGGCGGTCATTTTGACGGCCATACCCTAATCAGCAAGATTCTGTCGTCGCAACATGGTGTGTGACGAATCGACCACTCTGGCAATGTCGCCAGTGGTCCGCTTCCTGGGTTGATCCCGGGTCGCTTGCCGTCCGGCAGAGTTAGGGCGGTCTTACCGGTTACCCGCCGGTCTTTTACAAAACGGGTATTCAGTTTCAATTTCAAACCTCCTGACGGGGCCAACCTCACCCCGTTTCGGGAAGGTTGCGTCTGCACCCGCCAGGTTATCGTTGTTTTCAACGTCGAAGCAGACGCGACAATCCCAAGGAGGGATTTATCATGGGAGAAATCCTATTTGCGATCGTCGCTTTAGCGGCGATCATCTGGATCGCCGGCTGGGCCTTGTACTTGGCCCAGCGCCTGATCCAGGGGGTGATCAAGCTCGTGGGGGTCATCGCATGGCCCCCGCGAGCTGGGGAAAAAGAGATGTCGGAGCGGGCTGAGCATAGCCTCCCGGAGTCGGCTCTGCCGATCCCGGAGGTTGGCGAGGCCGCCTCCGACACTCACACCCCGACCGGGACATCGTCGGTGGTGGTGCAGCAGCTCAAGCCGCTGCTCACCGCCGACGATGTTCGGCGGCTGCAGGTTCCCACGTTTATTCGACGTGGGATCAAGCTGGGCTTTTCCAGTCCTGCAGTCGCCCCCAAGCTCTCCGAGAGCGACAAAGAGCTCGTTTCTGAGCTCCAGTCGGCTCTCGGAGAATAGTTTTTTGGCTCGCCTTCGGCGAGCCCCTTTTCAAGCATCATGCGTGTCGTGTGTTTGAAAGGGGGTTCGCGGAGACAGTCCTTATCCATTGTCAGGCAGGCTTGGTAATCACCGAGACGGAAACCTGCCATCGACAGTACATCGCATCGATTCCGGTGCGATGTACTCAATTCCTCTATTTTCGCGCAGAAGAACAACACCCAAGAATCATTGGGGTTTGCACTTGCGAACTCCGTGTCGCTGGACATCCCCAGCATTCAATAATCCGCATCGGATTAAATGATCCAGGTGCGGACGCGCTCTCTGGATCTTTCATCTATCGACGATGGACGCATCATTTAGTGGAGAGAAACATGTATTCGAAACAGACGATTCAGGTCTGCGGTGGTGTCACCGCTGATCTCGAGGAGAAGGTGTTCGGGGAGAATACCCTGTATACCTTTTCCGTAGCCGTGACTGAGTATCGCGGTGAAGGAAAAGAAGACCGGGTGGAGTATTTCGACTGCTTCACCTGGAATCCATCTGAGGCGTTTTTGAAGCGTCTCATGCGCCACGTCAAAAAAGGCGCAAACGTCGATGTCTCGCTGACAAAGGAGACATCGACGAAGGATGGGAAGCGGTATACGCGCTTCCGGGTCAAGGCGATCGACCTGATCGCGCCACCGAGAGGTGAGCGGCAGGAAAGTCGATTGGCGACGGAGGACAATCCCTTTCCGGCGCCGTAGACGCAAATAGCTTTTTAACCCACCATGGGGCAAGCACCTTGTCCCATTGTGGGATTTGTGTGTTTGCCCCTTTTTTTTGAGGACAAGCACATGAATCAGCAACAAGTAATTGAGGTCGAACAGTTCGACTTCATTAGTGGGAAGCCGATTAAGATATCGGTTAACCCCCCCAGAACACGGGCGCGCAGGGTGAATTTCAATACCCTGACCCGCCCGCCAAGAACCAAGGCGCGGGAAAGGAAAGAGAATAAAATCAGGACCGAAAAGGAACTGATGCTGTTCTTGGCCGAGGTCGATGGAACCACGGACTCGGATCCCATTCCGCATTACACAGACGAAGATCTTGCTGTGTTCGCGGACAAACTCTTTACCTACGCAGTGGAGGGGGTGCTAATACGCAAAACGGGAAGGAAGACGATTCAAGAGCATTGGGCCTGGATTTTGGGGTCTGAAGAATGCACGCCTGAGAATCCATTTCCATTTGCGGTATGCTTAAAAATGCATGCTGAAAAAAATGGAGACGCGGTCGATCAGCTGACCACCATCTCCATAAACAAATACAGGGAATGCCTCGCCGGCGCAGCAATGCGCAACGGCGTTTACGTTCCCCGGTTTGTAAAAAAATTCCTTTGGGGAGACGAGTAAAGCCCCCCTTGGAGTACCTTGCCCTGAATGACTTCTGTCATCTCAGGGCGCTTTACAAAAGAGGTTTCTCTGAGAATCTTTTGTAAAGCCGCTTTCCGCATGTTTGCCTGCTTTGCAGATAGATGTGCAGTACCCGGGCACAACCGGGATTCAACTCAACCCACTGGGCGGTTTACTGCCCACTGGGTGTGCCGCCCTCAAAGAAAGGAGCGCGGCATGAAACAAGAAAAGATTATCGAGGCCTCGAAACGCCAACCGTTGGTCAATATCATTGATCAGGCCAATCGGTTGCGGTCAGGGGCTCGAGTGGTTCATGTCGAGACGGCCAGCAAAGGGGAGGGTGAATCTCTCCACCTGTGGCATCTCGACAATGGCCAAACCCTGGTGCTGACGCGCAATGCGCGCGGCTTCACCGGGGTGAAGAAAACCGGCAGTCCGCTGCGGTACGTACGTGCCCAATGTGGACTGCCTCAGCATTCATAGGGCGAAATTTCCGGGAACTTCGGTTCCCGGCTCTTTATGACGCTTCACCAGGGTCTCTCGCAGCATCTTTCAACAGGGTGCTACGAGAGACCCTGGATCGATGGGGTGTCATTTCAGAGCAAATAGGAGAACGCACTATGAAACAAGAACATCATCTCAATGTGTTCAATCTGGGGATTCTCGATGCTGACAAAACACAGTATCCACCCCTTACGCACCACACTGACACAGGCAAGGCGGGTGACCGGATTTCGCGCGGTGTCAATGCGGGGCTCATTCTGACAGATGACGGGCATACCTCCCTGAACCTGGCAAGAATGATCAACAACCCATTCACGGATAAAGCTGCAATCAACTATGATGCGGTTGCCTCTGCTGCTTCGGCAGCCGTCCGCATTGCGGATGGCAAGCGAGATGGCGAGCCTGCGGATGTGTTGCAAATATCGGTTGACGGAATGGCGGATGCGCTCATCATGCTGGGCGTCAAATACGACTCCCCAGCTGGGCGCAAGAAAGCGCGCCAACTCATGCGCACTGTTCGTGATGAGCTCTATAGCGTATCGATCCGCCTCGCTCATGAAAGAGGGCCGTTGCCGGGATTTAATGCGGAGCGATATCTCAGCACCGCTTGGGGTGAATCACTTCCCTTGGATCTGAAAGAAATGATCCAGGCTATTGGGCTGCGCTATCTCGGCTTGATGAGGATAGCGTCGGATCCGTCAGTGGCAACACTGGATGGATACGGTGCGTCCGTCGGGTTGGCGCCGGTGATGAACTGGAACTATTCGTGGGCCTTCCCCGGTAGCGGCGGTGCGCATGAAATAAAGACGATTGAAAGTTGGTCGCATCGCGTGTTTCGCAGTCACTTCCCGCAATCGCGTGGGGAAGCGCTGCCGGAGTATTTCCGTACCGCACTGGATGTGCCGCTGGATGCGTATCGTCATTTGGTCAGGGATGTGTCGCAGTTCGTCGATGGTGGGATTGAAGCCCCTGCGAGCACAGTCCTTAAGCAAATGCTCAAGCGGGGCGGCGTCGGCAAGCCGGCGGGAGTTACCCGCATTCCATCGCGAGCAAGTGCCTTCGGATCCCGCGTCCGCGGGACAATAGGATCGCTGGTATCTGGTCTGAAATGAAACACCCGGGCAGGCCCTGCAAAAGCAGGGTCGTCTCGGGTGGGGCCACTCAGCCGAGACGGCGATCCGTCTGCCAAAGCCGCGCTGCGGCGCGTCTGGTCGCTGGCCAGTCGATACCAAAAGAACCAGCAATCAACCCCTGATATAACGATCTAACCAAAGTCAAGGGAAATGCGAGACTGTATAAGGGCACGGTTCTAGCATAACCGCGACGTAACGATAAGCCGCCCCTTCGTTGAAGGGGCGTGATTTTTAAGGCGTAAAAGCTGGATATCCTGCGAAAATAACGCGCCATCCCATGCCCTCTCCCTCTCGGTTGGTGACAACATCAAATGTCACGCAAGCAACCATCACGTCCACATGATCTATTCTCGCGCGATCAGCAGCGTTTGCCGCTTGATAGGCCTTGCTCTGCTATCAATGAGCGCTGCATCGGTCTCGGTAGCAGAAGAAGCAGCAGTTGACCCTGGCACCCCAAAAAAATCCGCCGGTTGTCCGGATGCGAAGCTGTTCTCAGGCAAGCTGATCACGGATATTTGCTGGGATTGCATGTTCCCGATTACGACTGCGGGCGCAGAGTTCTTTAGCGACAAGGAAGGGCTTGAAAATGGAGGCAAGCCGCCTGGGTCGAGTGGAGGTGGATTTGTTTGTGCCTGTGAAGACAATCTGGGGATTCCGCAACCGGGTTTCAAAATGTCGATGTGGGAGCCTGCGTTCGTGTTTGAGGTCGTTCGACAGTCGGGATGCTCGCCCGTGCTTGGTGGGGCTCGACTTCCCTATGGTCACAAGAGGAGGCAGGGTGGTCCCGCCATCAAGGGGGGAACAGGGATGGATAGAAAGGGCTTCCATCACTACCACATGTATTCCTTTCCGTTGCTGGCCCTTCTCAAGTTGTTTATGGAGGACAGTTGCAATAGTGGCGGGTTCATCGACTTTGGGTTGATGTACCCATCAGAGCTTGATCCAACGTTCAATAACGATGAGTTGGCGTTTTTTACGCACCCGGAGGCAGCCGCCGTGGCCAATGCCGCTGCTGTTTCGTCCTGTCGGATTGATGCGGCCTCAGCGACACTTAGGTGGCCAATCGATCAGATGTTCTGGTGCGCCGGATCGTGGGGGACGCTGTATCCGTTCAGCGGCAATACGACGGGCGGCAGCAATTTTGCCAAAGATACGTCTTTGATTACAGCAAAAGCCTTGGCATCGCTACACCGACGAGGGCTTGCCTGGAAGACGACGGGAGCCGATACGATGTGCAAAGGGCGCATCTGGCCCACCTTGGTCAAAAGTCAGTACAAGCTCACATTTTTCTCACCCGTCGCGGAAGCAACATCATCTCACCGGATCGGTCAATACGACATCCCCTGGTCGTCGGGGAAAAAAATCCCGGGGGCCGGCGAGGACGCGACGATAATTGTTTTTCGTTATAACGACTGCTGTGTGGTTTTCTAACATGGGTAGACACTCTAAATGGGTTGTGTCAACGGCTCGCATCCTTCTTGTTGTGATCGGATTCCAGCACGGAGCTGTGTTGGCGGATGCGGTTGCAAATGGGAAGGCGCTTGGCACCGATATGAGCTCCATTCTTGGGAAAAATGCGTTGTTCGGGAATGCTCCCGGTGACACTGCCTCCACCATGTCTCTCCAGGTAACCGACAAGGACGGTAATAGCACTAGTCTGTCGCTAGAGTTGGATGCATCGCTGGCCGGCACTGACGCCCCGGAAGATACGGATGATGTAGAGGCCGCCTATGGGAGTGATTCCAATACCATAGCGATTGGTGCGGCAAAGTCGCAGGCATTGCGGTCGCTCGATAGCCCCGAAGGGGATGCGTATCGGCTATTGGTTAATTCTGCCAATCGGTCTCATCCGGATTTGACGAATGATCCCATTTGGAACGAGACGGATGAAGTCCTCTCCAATGAGGACTTGCTGAAGAATTTTGCTGATTGCAGTTCAGATGTTACGTTCGAAAAGACATCGAATCGATCTGTACATCTCCCACAAATTAAGACCTGCGAACGATATGCGAATGCATCATTTGGATGTGATGCGATGCACGAGATGGATGCGGGCGTGTTTGTGGCCGATGGTGGGGTCTCCTACTCGGTGAATTATCCAGATAATAATCCGTTTTTGGGAGAAGCCGTTTTTACGGTCAGAATCGGGATACCAAGTATTACTGGTCCACCAGATCGTGTCTGCGAGTCTTCTGAGAAGGTCGTGTCAATCGATATCGCAACGCCTGAGTCTATCCGAATCGCGGAGATATATGATGTGTACTATGAAGGATTAAAGCCATCAACGCTTCAGGTGCGAGTCGGCGGGGAGACGGTGTTTGATACTGCAACGCATGCGAGTTCGGTAGAGTATCGTTTGTATGAGGAATATCGTAACTCGTACGGACTTCCCTACGTGATTCCCGCCAATCATAGTCGGCTTAATGACTGGAACAGCTATTGTAAAAACCCAAATCCAGTAGGCGCTTCCTTTCTTGCTATCGCGAGCGGGTTTGCCATTCCGTGCGAGTGCGAAGTGTCCGCAGGGGCATATCGCTGCACCTATTATCCAGTTTGGTCTGCAAGCTACTTTTTCATGGAAGAGGGGTTTTCTGGTGGCGTGGACGAACCATACCAGCTTTCTCTTACTGAAGATCCTAGACGGTACTATCAGAGGGTCTGCGAGGTAAGTCCTGGAGCAAGAGAGTTCGAACCATGTGCCTGCGACGATGTATTTAACCCCTCTGGAACTTTCGCTGGTGAAAAAGGGTCTTGCGTCTTTCTATCTGGACCGCTTCAGGGTAGTGCCGTGCCGTATGATTCATATAGATATAGGGAACTTAAGAGTTATAACCGGGTGGTTAGCAACGTCGGTAATAGAGAGCATATCACGACCTTGTTTAGAGAGGGTAAAGCATCAAATATTCAGTTACAGCTTGGAGGGGGGGCGTGCTATGGACGGGTAAAATTCCGGGTGTTTTACGACCCGGCAAGCGCCGCAAAAAAAGACAACTGGTACCCACAGGACTGCATCGATGAGATGAATGAGATTCAGCCGTTGCTGGCGGATGGAACCTGTACGGGAACCCTTGAGTGCTCTGACATGCCATCGGTAGATATCATCAATGGGGAGCGGGCGATTCTGATCAACGGGGTTCATCTCTATGAGTCGCAGGTTCAGGAGTCGCCGATACCTGGGATAGACAAGCTGTGCAGGAAGGCAACCTACCAAGCCACGTGCAAAACAACTGGCGGAGAAGGTGAGTGCTTTATAGATATATTTGGTGACGAGCAATGCCATGGGGGTGGTGATGGGGGAGGGTCTGGCGAGCCTTTTAATGATTGCGAAACACTGGAGCAGGATCCGACCTGCGCTTTTAAGGACTCACAGTGCGTTGATCAAGGGGAGGACGGAAAGTGCTATGCATGGTCGGATACTTATGATTGCGGGGAAGATGTTGATATAGACGAATATTCTTCAGAAGAGACAGTCGTTTGTGCTGGATCGCTAAGTTGCTTAGGCGGTGAGTGTACCGAGGAAACTGGAACGAAGTCGGATTCCTTCGCCAAAGTCGCGTCGACCCTGCAGGCGGTTGACTTCATGAAAAGGGAAGGGCAGTGCACGGCTGCGTCATGTGTGATATTCAAGGGTCAACGATTGGAATGCAAGTTCCCTACAGGAGAGGCAAAGAAGCTTCAGGATTGTTGTTTTGAACCGAGTGGCCCGACGCTCTCCGAATACCTGGCTGCATTACTGACGGTTGGTAAAGTGGATGACATTATTATGTCGCTGGATGAGACCAGCATGGTTCAGGGAGCATGGTCTACAGTCCGTGATCCCATTGTTGATAGCTGGAGTGCGGTAAAAGACTATTGGACGTCAGCCGTCGAGAATATTACAGGGAAAACTGCAACTGATGTCGCTGTGGAAGAGACAGCATCGACCTTCTCACAGGGGATTATGGAGTCTGCGAAAAAGTTTGTGAGTGAGACATTTGGTGAGGATGTTGCAGCAAGTTTGTTTGCAGAAGAAGGCGGGGCCACGGTTTTTAATGAGTACCTTAGCGGCATAGCGGGCGGATTGATGACCGCCTATGCTACCTACAAAGCGATTGAGTTAGCGCTCGCTCTTCTCTATAAATGCGGGGAAGAAGAGTATCAGCTTGCCGCACGGCTCGCCACGGAGTCATGTCACTATGTCGATAGATACTGCAAAAAACGTGTCAAAGTGTTGAAGGCGAGTGTATGTACTGAACGGCGAAAGGTCTATTGTTGCTACGATTCACCACTTGGTAGAATAATTAGTCAACAACTCCGCTTACAGGACATAGGAACGCCATGGAAAACCGGGGAAAGTTCAAAATATGAGACATGTCCGGGATTTACAATCCAGGAATTTGCCCAGGCAGACTGGGATAGGGTTGACCTGGGAGAGTGGGTTGCCATGCTTCAAAATACCGGCAATTTCCCAACCCCTGAGAACCTCTCCATCGAAACAGTAACCGGCGAGGGTGGCGCCTTCGATCTGATCGACGAGGCGGAGCGCAAAAACGCATTCGAAAAGGAGCGCGATCGCACAGAGGGAATGGATATGCATGGGATCCACAAGGAGGCGGAGAATCAGTTGTGGGGGGCTGTTATCCCGTCCCCGGTTCAGTGACAACTGATCAGTTACCCGTCCGCGGGGTGTCAGGTAATGGGGGGATTCTCAAGCCGTTGATAGAACGTCCTCGCGCGTCCATTTTTGTGAACATCAAACCAAATAGGGTCTGGTTTCTATTGATTTTCCCGTCTGAGGTCACTATGCAGGCAATGGTGTAGGGGTGGGGGGATTCAAAGGGGATTAATGTTCCTCTAATCGGCTTGTCACCAACGATCGCACCGGATATCAGTAGGTAGCGCCACCGCTTCCCAACTTCATAACGCGTTGACTCCGGCTCGAAAACCATCGTCTTTAGAGCTACTCCCCGCCAAATCTTCTGGCATGCGGATATAGCGTCGTCGGGTGCTGGTGCAGCATTGAGCGTGGGAGGGAGTGCCAGTGCTGTCATAAAAATCAGTGATCGTAGTTTCATGTGTCAGGGACTCCATAGTGTCACGGGTAAGGCATGGCTGGGTGGTGACCCATATCCAGTTGATTGTATGACGTTTAAACTCGCGCTCATGCCCGATACACGTCAAATCCTCCACCCCTATCGTTCTAATCACCCTTCCCTCTAACCTCCCTCGGCCCACCCCAGTTTCGGGATGTGCTATTCGCTCATATTTCTTAAGGACCTCGAAAGCTCACGATGAATAGTCGGTGGCATTCTCAAGTGTCAATACGTTAGCGAGGAGAAAAGTCAAATGAGTACGCTTAGTTTCAGATGGAAGATGGTCAGCGCGATGATCGTGCTTGTTGCAGTAGGCGCTGCATCCCGCGCAATGGCGACGGAGCCGGCAGCGGTCAAGGATGTAACGCTGGTCGGAGAGGCAAGGCTTACGCCTGTCTTGGTTAAGGCGGGCGATACGATCCGCTTGGTTATCGACACCAAGGAACTTGCAGACAAGGGGGTGTGGCGCCAGGTGAAAGGGCCGGCCGTCCAGATCACCCCATTGCCGAACAACGGTGGAATCGACGTCAGCACGACGGCGCCAGGCCGTGTCGATATCAAGTATGAAACTGAAGGCAAAGAGAATCCCTTCCTTGATATGCGGGTGCCACTGGTCGTGTATGCACCAGAAGACAAGGAGGTCGTTGAAGCGCTGCATGGCGGAAAAATGACGGATGAGATCTATCGCGAGTTCCATGAGAACGCGAAGCGCTATGCGATCTATTGAATGATGTCGCGTGATGTCACGCATGGCGCGTTAGCGTGAAAAAAGGTGGGTACGAGTGAACTTTGTGCCAGCCGTCGAAAGGTATTGTTCAGTGATTATGCGGATAGTCTCGCGTTGTTGCGCGTGCGTCGGCAAAACTGAACTTCAGTAAGGAAAAGCGATGTCTAGTATCTCTATCCCTGGTAAGGAGCATTCGTTTATGGTTCCGGGTCGTCCATTTGTACCGACATGGATGGGGTCGCTTGTCAAGACGCTGATTCTTATGCTGTTGATGGCGCTGCCAATGATGGCGGATGCGCTTCCTCTGCCAATTGCGAACTGGGGGTTCGATGAGGGAAGTAGCACCACGATTGCCGATTACTCTGGTCGTAATAATCCGTTGTTATGGCATAGTCCAGGGAACTACAGCAGTCCAACGTGGTACAACGGCGCAGAAGCGAGCGGGTTTTATGCCAAAGCTCCAACTTGGGAGGGGTATAGAGATGCTTTTTTGTCGCAGGACTATGCCGCAATCTACAATGAAATCAATGGCTCATCCGATTTTTCAATATCGGCGTGGTATAAGCATGAAGCGAACAGGAACTATGGCTGGGGTGTCATTCTTGGTGTGAGGCGGGGCACCAAATGGGAAGATGGGATATTTTTTGGAACCCGTGCATGGACGAACGGGGTAACGGTTGGGTTTAACGTAGATAACGGAACTCAGTTTATTGGGACAAGCGATGTGCTTGTTCCCGGGCAATGGCATCACATAGTAGCGTCTCTAAAGGATGGGTACATCAAGGTGTATGTCAATGGATCATTGTTTGAGCAGAAGTACATTGGCAATCACCCTATGGTGCTCGAGTCCAATCAGGATGTGACTGTAGGTGGGGGGTTCAATGGTAGGTATCAGGAAGGGGGTAGCATAGTCACTCACGCTACCGGTGATCACTCGCTCGAGCTTCTTAGTGAGCGTGCCCCAGGTGTAATCCGTAATGTCATGATGTTTAATCAGTCCTTGACAGATCAAGAGGTTTCGGATCTCTATCTGAAAGGGTTTTCTGCTATTCCGGATGTGGAGCAGTCAGTTTTCTTCACGCCATTTGAGCAAAGCTCGCAATTTCATATTGGCGAGGCCAACGTTTCAGCTAATTTAGGTAGTGGTTTCCCGGTTGGATTCTCAAGCGGGTCTGTAACAATCAAGTATGAAAATATAGGTGGTCTCGACGCGGATATCAGTAACCTGGCCATCTCTGGTAGCTCTGACTACAACGTGTATTACAATACCTGTGGCCAGACACTTGCACCGGGTGAGCCATGCTACATACAGATGTATCTCAAGCCCGTGTCGACAGGGACGAAAACCAAAACAATTACACTGAATCCATCAGGTAAAAGTGGGCCGCTAACCGCGACCTTCACAGCTAATGCGGTTGTTCCGAGCGAACCGGTCGATTCTATTTGTCAGCATGTCACGGATGTCCCCGTGGCTGAATGTAATGTTCTGAAGGACTTCTATAATTCCACGGGAGGCAGCAACTGGACTGACGATTCAGGGTGGTTGCGTGATCCTGTTGTGGGTAACTGGAAAGGAGTCTATGTTTATAACGGACATGTACGAAATATCTCGTTTCAGGATAACAATCTCAATGGTGTGGTGCCGCAATCGTTGGGGCAGCTTGCGCAGTTAGATTATCTGTTTCTCAATATCGAACCGGGCCTGCATGGCGAGTTCCCTGATCTATCCGGGACGTCAATTCGCGATCTATATGTAGCTCAGCCACTGTTTAACAACACGCTAGATGAGATTCTTCATCGGTTAAATAAAAATACGATTGAATCGATTCATATTTCAAACTGGAACCAGCAGTCCCAGATCACCGGACCTATTCCGGCATATATTTCTCAATTGACCAAGCTGAAAAGGGTTCGGGTTTCAGGGCTCGCGCTAGGTGGCCAAATCCCATGGTCATCAATCTCCACACTTTCATCGTTGGAGCGCCTCGCGGTTCGTTTGTCAGAGGTGGAAGGGGGGATTTCCGCGGATATTGGTGATCTCACAAAGCTACACGTGTTGGAGTTAGATAATAACAAGCTCTCCGGTGCCATTCCGGTTGAGCTGCTAAATCTTCCAAACCTTGAATACCTAAACTTGAGGAATAACAATCTCGAAGGCCCCGTTCGATCTGAGTTCGCACAAATACAAGCGAACGGAAAAGCAGGTGTGTTTGAGCAAGGGTACGTCTACATCGATAGCAATAGGTTAGGCGGACACATCCCGAGTGCCGTTGTTTCTGCCGTCAATGATGGTATGACGCTATGGGCCGGGTGGAATGGGCTTGATGTCGCAAACGCATCGGATAAGGCTGTGCTGGATAGCAAGTATCCTGGGTGGAGAGATTATCAGGTTCTACCACCAAAGAACGTCGCGGCATCAAACCTTACGACCAATTCGTTTTCCGTATCGTGGAGTCCAGATACGTCACGAACGGGGGTATATGAAATTCATTTGAGCCAGTCGCCGGATTCGGGGTACTCGAAGGTAGGGGAGGTGGTTTCTGGGGGGTCTTATCAGATCACCGGTCTCAGTTTTAACACGACATATTATGTGAAGCTTCGTCTCCGTTCGTCGCATGGATACTGTTGCGGCACTGCGACGCACTACTCTGAATTTACGTCACCACTTCAGGTTGATATCCCTAATCTTCCAACACCAGCCAAGCCTACCGTAACCGCCCCCAGCGGAACGGTGCAGGGTATCCAAAGGCCAACGTATACATGGAACACTGCGGCGAATGCTGACAAGTATCATGTCTGGGTCAATGATGCCGGCGGCAACAAGGTCTTCGACCAGTGGTACACCGCGTCCGAAGCGGGTTGTGCTACGGGGTCTACCTGCCAGGTAACACCCACCACAGACGTGCCTGTCGGCAATGCAACCGTCAAGGTGCGAGGTGGAAATGCCGGGGGCGAAGGGGCATGGAGTGATGAGATGGCGTTCAAAATCGTCCTCGATGAGGATGGTGATGGCGTGTATGACACCTCGGATAACTGCCCAACAACCCCGAATGCAGACCAAAAAGACACTGATGCGGACGGCCAGGGCGATGCCTGTGATTCGGATGATGATAACGACGGCAAGGCCGATACGGTGGATAACTGTCCGCTTATCCCGAATCCGGGCCAAGAAAACATCGACGGTGATAGCCAAGGCGATGTTTGTGACAACGACAAGGACGGTGACTCCGTAGCCAACGGTAGTGACAACTGCCCGGCGATTCCGAACGCGAACCAGGCCAATGCCGATGGCGATTCCCTTGGTGACGCCTGTGACGACGATGCGGACAATGATACCCGCCCCAATTCCACGGATAACTGCCCACTCGTCTACAACCCTGGGCAGTCCAATCTCGATGGCGATGCGTTTGGTGACGCCTGTGATGATGACAAGGATGGTGACAACGTCGCCAATACTTCAGACAACTGCCCGCTGAAAGCAAACCCAGACCAGTCCGATATCGATTCGGATGGGCAAGGCGACGCCTGTGATAGTGACAAAGATGGTGATGGTGTCGATAACGACAGTGATAACTGTCCATCCACCCCGAATTCAGACCAGCTTGATCGCGACGGTGATGGTGCCGGTGATGTCTGTGATCCGCCAGAGAAACCGGTTGGAATTTCACCGACAGGCAACGTTTATGATGATACGCCGGATTTCACCTGGAACCCCTTGCCCGATGCGGACACTTATCGGCTGCTGGTGAAAAATGGCGGTACGGTTGTCTTCGATAAGTGGTATGCGCACCATGAGGCCAACTGCCCGAATGGTTCTGGAACCTGCTCGGTCAATCCGAATATTGATATACCGAATGGTCCGGGCACTTGGTGGGTGCGTGGAATCAATGCGGGTGGCGCCGGCGCCTGGAGCAACTCCATCAATTTTACGATGGATGATGACCGCGATGACGATGGCGTGCACAACAACACCGATAATTGCCCAACAACTGCAAACCCAGGCCAAGAGGACGCGGATGGGGACGGCCAAGGTGATGCTTGTGACGATGACAAAGATGGGGATGGGGTAAACAACGATGCGGATAACTGTCCGGCCACACCGAACCCAGAGCAAAACAATAATGACGGCGACGCCCAAGGTGATGCCTGTGATACCGATGATGACAACGATACCGTGGCCGATGCCACGGACAACTGCCCACTGATCGCCAACACCGATCAAAAAAATACGGACGGTGATTCCCAGGGCGATGCTTGTGACAATGATGATGACAATGACGGCGTTGCGGATGCTTCCGACAACTGCCCCGTTGATGTCAACCCAGGTCAGGAAAATACTGACTCCGATAGTCAGGGCGATGCTTGTGACAACGACAAGGATAACGACGGGGTGGCCAATGCCTCGGACAACTGCCCACTGATTCCCAATTCAGACCAGAAAAATACGGATGCTGATTCTCAGGGTGATGTCTGTGATCCGGACGACGACAACGACTCTGTTGCGGATGCTTCCGACAACTGCCCGCTGATCGCCAACACCGATCAGAAAGACACTGATTCAGACGGGCAAGGTGATGCCTGTGATTCTGATGATGATGGTGATCGCGTAGCGGACACTTCGGACAACTGTCCGCTGACGGCAAATATAGATCAGGTCGATACCGATGCGGATGGCCAGGGTGATGCCTGTGACTCGGACGACGACAATGATGGCGTAGCAGATACTGCTGATAATTGCCGTATCAATGGGAATGCCAACCAGGCCGATTCCGATGGTGATGGCTTTGGTGATACCTGTGATTTCGATGTTGACGGTGATACATACGTCGATGGCGGGGATGGGGAAGCGATCAAGGTCGTCGTTCAGTCCACGGGGCTTGAATCTGGTGCCACAGGTCGAATTGTTGACAAAAACAACACCTCGTACGGTATCACGCGTGGGTGGGCTGTATTGGTCATGGATGCCAACTGGAACCCTGTTGAGTTCAAGCGGTATGACACCCACGGTTCCGCAGCGGATGAAGAGGCGTTTGCAGCGTACTTGAATGCAATTCCATCCGGCCGGATTGTTGCGATTGGTACGCATGATCAGCCTCAGCTCTATCGAGGAGCCACCAGTGACGCAGCCGTTGCGGCACTGAGCAGGGTTGGTGCGACGGCAGAGATCGTCAGCAAGCTGGATTATCGGTCTAGCTATATCCTTATCAGCAAGATTGGTGCGTCCGCGCCATACAAGGAAGTTTACGGGCCACGCTACACACAACCGATTTTCGCCGGCATGGAGATCGACAACTGCCCGGCTATTTCAAATTCCGATCAAAAGGACACGGACGGTGATGGCGAGGGCGATGTTTGCGATAGCGATGACGACAATGACGGGGTCGTTGATAGCACCGACAACTGCCCGCTGACCAGTAATAGCAACCAAACCGATATAGATGCTGATGGCCAGGGTGATGCCTGCGACAGCGACGATGACAATGACAGCGTCTCAGACAATGCGGACAACTGCCCGAGGATTCCCAATGCAGATCAAGCGGATCTTGACGCCGATGGTCAAGGTGATGCCTGTGACTCTGATGATGACGGGGATGGTGTATCCGATTCCTCCGACAACTGCCCGCTGACTGCGAATACCGACCAAGCTGACCTTGATGCCGATGGCACCGGTGATGTCTGTGACGACGACAAAGATGGCGATACCGTTGCAAATACTTCAGACAACTGCCCAATTGACGCTAATACGGATCAGGCAGACCTTGATGCGGATGGCGTTGGAGATGTCTGCGATGATGACAAGGATGGTGACACCATAGCCAATGGTGCGGATAACTGTCCGGTCACGCCAAACACAGATCAAGCTGATACTGACTCAGATGGTGAAGGCGATGCCTGCGATGTTGATATCGACAATGATGGCGTCGCGAATTCTTCAGATAACTGCCCATTGGTATCGAATGCGGATCAGAAGAATACCGACGGTGATTCCCAGGGCGATGCCTGCGACTCAGATGACGACAACGATACCATCCAGGATGCTTCAGATAACTGCCCGCTGACCGCCAATACCGACCAGAAGAACACCGACGGCGACGCCCAAGGCGATGCCTGTGATTCAGATGATGACGGTGATGGCATTGCCGATGCAGGCGATAATTGTCCGCTGACAGTTAATCCAGGTCAGGCCGACCTTGACGGGGATGGTGTCGGCGATGTCTGCGATACCGACAAGGACGGGGATACGGTTGCGGACGCCTCCGACAACTGCCCGTTGACAGCCAATAGCGATCAAAAGGACACTGACTCGGATGGCCAGGGTGATGCCTGCGACGCGGATGATGATAATGATGGTGTCGCGGACGCTTCCGACAACTGCCCACTGACCGCGAACTCCGATCAGGCCGACCTTGACGGGGATGGTGTCGGAGATGTCTGCGATACCGACAAGGACGGGGATACGGTGGCGGATGCTTCCGATAATTGCCCACTCACAGCCAACAGCGACCAAGCCGATCTCGATTCAGATGGTATCGGAGATGTCTGCGATACCGACAAGGACGGGGATACGGTGGCGGATGCTTCCGATAACTGCCCACTGGTCGCGAACACGGATCAGAAGAATACTGACGGTGACTCCCAAGGTGATGCCTGCGACCCCGATGATGATAACGATCAGGTTGCAGACACTGTCGACAATTGTCCATTGACGGCAAACAGTGACCAGAAAGACACTGATGGCGATGGGAACGGAAATGCCTGCGACGCGGACGACGACAATGACACCGTTACCGATGGCTCCGATAATTGCCCGCTGGTCGCGAACACAGATCAGAAAAACACGGACGGTGATTCCCAGGGCGATGCCTGCGACAGTGACGACGATAACGACACTGTTGCCGATGGCTCCGATAATTGCCCACTGGTCGCGAACACAGATCAGAAAAACACGGACGGTGATTCCCAAGGCGATGCCTGCGACAGTGACGACGATAACGACACTGTTGCCGATGGCTCCGATAATTGCCCACTGACAGCCAACACCGACCAAGCCGACCTTGATTCAGATGGCATTGGTGACGCGTGTGATGACGATAAGGATGGTGATTTCGTAAATAACGACACGGATAACTGCCCAGTCACGTCAAATGCAGATCAGGCAGACACTGATGGTGACGGTAGTGGTGATGCCTGCGACTCGGACATTGATAATGATTCCGTTCAAAACGCGAATGACAACTGCCCGGTGGTATCCAATCCGGGACAGAAAGACACTGACGCTGATGGTCAGGGTGATGTCTGCGACAGTGACGACGACAACGACACCGTTGCGGATGGTTCCGACAACTGCCCGCTGATTGCCAATACGGGACAGGAAGATAACGATGGCGACAGCGCCGGCGACGCCTGCGACTCGGATGATGACAACGATACGATTACCGACGACTCGGATAATTGCCCATTCACGCCGAATACCGATCAAAAGAACACCGATGGGGATTCCAAAGGTGATGCCTGTGATTCCGACGACGACAACGACACCGTTGCGGATGGTTCCGACAATTGCCCGTTGACCCCGAACACCGATCAAGCCGACCTCGATGGGGATGGCGAGGGTGACGTTTGTGACAACGATATTGACGGTGACAGCGTTCCAAACGCGGCGGATAACTGCTCAGTGACAGCCAACACTGATCAGATCGATACTGATGGTGATGGGCAGGGGGATGCGTGCGACAACGATATCGACAACGATACGGTCGCGAACTCGGTGGACAATTGCATCTTGACGCCAAACCCTGGTCAAAAAGACACGGACTCAGATGGTCAGGGCGATGCCTGTGATAGCGATGATGACAACGATACCGTTGCCGATGCTTCGGACAACTGCCCGTTGACCGCCAATAGTGATCAGGCGGATGCCGATAGCGATGGGTTGGGGGATCTCTGTGATCCGGATGATGATAATGACGGAAAGGCAGACACCGAGGATAATTGCCAGTTCACGCAGAACCCAGATCAGATAGACACCGATGCGGACGGGCAGGGGGACGCGTGCGATTCAGACGACGACAACGACACGGTCGCAGATGGTTCCGATAATTGCCCACTCACTGCGAACGCCGACCAGACGAACACTGACGGCGATTCCCAAGGTGATGCCTGTGATTCGGACGACGACAACGACACGGTCGCAGATGGTTCCGATAATTGCCCACTGACTGCGAACGCCGACCAGACGAACACCGACGGTGATTCCCAGGGCGATGCCTGTGACAGTGACGACGACAACGACACGGTCGCAGATGGTTCCGATAATTGCCCACTGACTGCGAACGCCGACCAGACGAACACCGACGGTGATTCCCAGGGCGATGCCTGTGACGCTGATGACGACAACGACACGGTTGCCGATGGCTCCGATAATTGCCCGCTGACGGCCAATACCGATCAGGCGGATATCGATGGAGATGGTGAGGGTGACGCCTGTGACGTTGATATCGACAACGATACCGTGGCCAATGATGCGGACAACTGTCCACTGACAACTAACACCGACCAAGTCGATACCGATGCGGACGGCCAGGGCGATGCCTGTGACTCGGATGATGATAACGACACCGTTGCGGATGGTTCCGATAATTGCCCACTCACTGCGAACGCCGACCAGACGAACACTGACGGCGATTCCCAAGGTGATGTCTGTGATTCGGACGACGACAACGACACGGTCGCAGATGGTTCCGACAACTGCCCGCTCACGGCCAACACCGACCAGAAGAACACCGACGGCGATTCCCAGGGCGATGCCTGTGACAGTGACGACGATAACGACACCGTTGCCGATGGTTCCGACAACTGCCCGCTGGTCGCCAACACGGATCAGACTGATACTGATGCCGATGGTCAGGGCGATGCCTGCGATAGTGACGACGACAATGACACCGTCTCCGATGCTTCAGACAACTGCCCACTGACTGCAAACACAGATCAGAAAAACACAGACGGCGATTCCCAGGGCGATGCCTGCGACGCTGACGACGATAATGACACCGTTGCCGACGCTTCGGATAACTGCCCGCTGACTGCAAACGCAGATCAGAAAAACACGGACAGTGATTCTCAGGGTGATGCCTGCGACAGCGACGACGATAACGATACCGTTGCCGATGCCTCCGACAACTGCCCACTGACTGCGAATACGGATCAGGCGGATGCCGATGGAGATGGCGAGGGCGATGCTTGTGATGTCGATATCGACAACGATGGGGTGGCCAATGCTGCGGACAACTGCCCGCTGGTAGTCAACTCGGATCAGGTCGATACCGATGCCGATGGTCAGGGCGATGCCTGCGACAGCGACGATGACAACGACACCGTTGCCGACGCCTCCGACAACTGCCCGTTGGTCGCGAACACTGATCAGCGTGATACCGACGGTAACGGCATGGGTAATGCCTGCCAGAACGATACGCCGATCGTCAATGCGCACGTTGTGCTCGGAGAAACGAGTTATTCCGCATGGAATCAATCCGCCTCAGATCCGTCGGTGTATCAGACCGATGGCGCATGGCGCACGATTGTCAGTGACGAATATTTCCGTGTTGACCCCAGTGAACAATATGAGGTGTCGTTCTGGGTCAAGTCGGGTGATGGCAGTGGCGGAAAATATGATCCAAATGCCCGGTTTTATCTAGGCTTCGCGTCCTACGATATCGACAAGAAATTTATTGCCCATCATCAAATTTACCGGGTGGCCGGAACCGATACGAAGCTGGCTCAGGATCTCAATCCAGGGGATACGAAGGTCCATCTGGAAGATGGGTCAAATTGGTACAACGGATGGAACGGTTATTACCGAGCATTTGCATGGTATGGCTACACCAATTCCAAAGGATTCACATACCCGGATTACACTTATACAAGAAACACCGTTTATGACGGTGCCAATGGCGCATGGCCGGAAGGCGGAGTAAATGGTAACGTCATTACATTAAGCAAGCCGTGGAGCGGCCCCGCACTAAAGGCCGGGGCGGCGGTGAGTAATACTAGGTCGGGTAGTGGGTATAACTATGTTGCACTCGTCAATGCTCCGATCGGGCCTGAATGGGCGAACATCACCGCGACGATCAGACCAGAAGGGGTTGCAGAAGACCGCTTCAGGCCTGGAACCGCCTATATTCGCACGCTGTTTCTCGCGAACAGAAATATCAGTGATGGGGCTAACCTTTTCAGTTGGAAACAGGCGGAGTTCAATAACACCAATAATCCCGCGTCGGTTGTTGCCGGCGAGGAGATTCGCCTCGATGCCGGCGCCGTCGATGAGGAAGGTGATCCGCTTACCTATACCTGGGAAGTGATCGATGGAAATTCGACAGGGCTCGCCGGCGCATCGTCAGCTCGCGCATCCCTCACCGTCCCATTTGTTCCTGAAGGGACTGAACTGAAATATCGGGTGACCGTATCGGATGGGGAAAACACTGCATCCGGGGTGGTGACGCTGGTTGTTGAATCAGATGCTGATAACGACGGCGTTCTCGATAATGTCGATAACTGCTTGCTCACGCCGAATACCGATCAGGCCAACCTCGATGGCGACGCCTTCGGAGACGCCTGTGACAGCGATGTTGATGGTGATGGTGTGCAAGATACCGTCGATAATTGTCCCCTGACGCCCAACACAGATCAGAAAAACACCGACGGTGATTCCCAGGGAGATGCCTGCGACACCGATGACGATAACGACACGGTCGCCGATGGTTCCGACAATTGCCCACTGACCGCGAACACGGGTCAAGCCGATGCCGATGGAGATGGCGAGGGCGATGCTTGTGATGTCGATATCGACAACGATGGGGTGGCCAATGCTGCGGACAACTGCCCGCTGGTAGTCAACTCGGATCAGGTCGATACCGATGCCGATGGTCAGGGCGATGCCTGCGACAGCGACGACGATAATGACGCCGTTGCTGACGGTACCGACAATTGTCCCCTGACGGCCAACACAGATCAGAAAAATACTGACGGCGATTCCCAGGGCGATGCCTGTGACAGTGACGATGACAACGACACGGTCGCCGACTCTTCCGACAACTGTCAGCTGACCGCCAATACTGATCAGAAGGACACAGATGGGGATGGCCAGGGCGATGCCTGTGACAGCGACGATGACAATGACACCGTTGCCGATGATGATGACAATTGCCCACTGACCGCCAATACCGACCAGAAGGACACGGACGGTGATTCCCAGGGTGATGCCTGCGACAGTGATGACGACAACGACAGCGTTGCCGACGGTTCCGACAACTGCCCACTTACCGCGAACACCGGCCAGAAGAACACCGATGGCGATTCCCAGGGCGATGCCTGCGACAGTGATGACGACAACGATACGGTCGCTGATGACGCTGACAACTGCCCACTGACTGCGAACACCGACCAAAGTGATATCGATACCGATGGTATCGGGGATGTCTGTGATTCAGATATCGATGGTGATGCAGTAGGGAATGACACGGACAACTGTCCAACCACAGCGAATGCCGATCAGGCGGATGTCGATGGTGACGGTGAGGGCGATGCCTGCGACGTTGATATCGACAACGATACCGTGGCGAACACCGAAGATAATTGCCCGGTTGATGCGAACACGGACCAAAAAGACACCGATGCGGATGGCGCCGGTGACGTCTGTGATGCAGATGATGACAATGACACCGTAGCTGATTCGTTGGACAACTGCCTACTGACCCTCAACACTGATCAGACTGATACTGATGGCGATGGCCAGGGTGATGCCTGTGATTCCGACGACGACAATGACACCGTTGCCGATGATTCTGACAATTGCCCGCTGACCGCCAATACCGACCAGAAGGACACGGACGGTGATTCCCAGGGTGATGCCTGTGACAGCGACGATGACAATGACACGGTTGCCGATGCTTCGGACAACTGCCCACTAACTGCCAACACCGACCAGGCGGACCTTGATGCGGACGGTGTCGGTGACGTCTGTGATGACGACAAAGATGGCGACACCGTTGCCAATGCGAGCGATAACTGCCCGGTGGATGTGAACACCGATCAAGCGGATCTCGACGCGGATGGTATCGGTGATGTCTGCGACGATGACAAAGACGGCGATACCGTCGCCAACGAATCCGACAACTGCCCGCTGACCGCGAACACCGACCAGAAGAACACTGATGGTGACTCCCAAGGGGATGCCTGTGACAGCGATGATGACAACGACACCGTTGCGGATGGTTCCGACAATTGCCCGCTCACAGCCAACACCGACCAAGCGGATGTCGATGGAGATGGTGAGGGCGACGCCTGCGATGTCGACATTGACAACGATACCGTGGCCAATGACGCTGACAATTGTCCGCTGGTCGCGAATACCGACCAGGTTGATACCGATGGTGACGGCCAGGGCGATGCCTGCGACAGTGACGACGACAATGACACCGTCTCCGACGCTTCAGACAATTGCCCATTGACCGCGAACACAGACCAGAAGAACACCGATGGTGATTCCCAAGGTGATGCCTGTGACAGCGATGATGACAACGACACTGTTGCCGATGGTTCCGATAACTGCCCGCTGATCGCCAACACAGACCAAACGAACACCGATAGTGATTCTCAAGGCGATGCCTGTGATTCCGACGACGACAATGACACCGTCTCCGACGCTTCCGATAACTGTCCACTGGTCGCGAATACTGACCAGGTCGATACCGACGCGGACGGCCACGGCGATGCCTGCGACAGCGACGACGACAACGACACCGTTGCTGACGCTTCCGACAACTGCCCACTGACGATCAACACCGACCAGACGAACACGGACGGTGATTCCCAGGGAGATGCCTGCGACTCGGATGATGACAACGATACGATCGCTGATGATGCTGACAACTGCCCACTGACGACAAACACTGATCAATCGGATATCGACAGCGATGGTGCCGGTGATGCCTGCGACGATGACAAGGATGGAGATACTGTCGCCAACGAGTCGGATAACTGCCCGATGGTTGCCAACGTTGATCAAGCTGATGTTGACGCGGACGGCGAAGGGGACGCCTGCGATGTCGACATCGATAACGACACCGTGGCCAATGACGCGGACAACTGCCCGCTGGTTGTCAACACCGACCAGACGAACACGGACGGTGATTCCCAGGGAGATGCCTGCGACTCGGATGATGACAACGACACTGTTTCCGACGCTTCAGACAATTGCCCATTGACCGCGAATACAGATCAGAAAAACACGGACGGGGATGGCCAGGGCGATGCCTGCGACGCGGATGACGACAACGACACTGTTTCCGACGCTTCAGACAATTGCCCATTGACCGCGAATACAGATCAGAAAAACACGGACGGTGATTCCCAGGGAGATGCCTGCGACTCGGATGACGATAACGACACGGTTTCCGACGCTTCAGACAACTGCCCGCTGGTTACCAACACCGACCAGAAGAACACGGACGGTGATTCCCAGGGTGATGCCTGCGACTCGGACGATGACAACGACACGGTCGCCGATGACGACGACAACTGCCCGCTGACTGAGAACACCGATCAAGCGGATCTGGACGGTGATGGTGCCGGTGATGCCTGCGACGATGACAAGGATGGCGATACGGTTGCCAATGGTGCTGATAACTGCCCGTTCACCGCCAACAAAGACCAGTCAGATATCGATAGTGATGGTGCCGGCGATGCCTGTGATTCGGACATCGACGGAGACGCCATTGCCAACGATTCGGACAACTGCCCGCTGGTTGTCAATGCAGGACAAGAAGACGTCGACGCGGATGGTCAAGGTGATGCCTGCGATGATGATATCGACAATGATGGTGTCGCCAATACCACGGACAACTGCCCGATAGTACCCAATAAAGATCAAGCTGACCTTGATGCCGATGGCCAGGGCGACGCCTGTGACAATGACAAGGACGGGGATACTGTTGCCAATTCAGCCGACAATTGCCCGGTCGATATCAACACCAATCAGGCGGATATGGACTCGGATGGTCAAGGTGACGTCTGCGACGATGATAAGGACGGCGACACCGTTGCTAATGCCAGCGATAACTGTCCGGTCGATGTGAATGCTGACCAAGCGGATCTCGATGCGGATGGTATCGGTGATGTCTGTGACGATGACAAGGATGGCGATACGGTCGCCAATGACGCCGACAACTGCCCACTGACTGCGAACACCGATCAAGCGGATCTGGATGGCGATGGTGCTGGTGATGTGTGTGATGACGACAAAGATGGCGATACCGTAGCCAATAGCGCCGACAACTGCCCGGTCAATGTGAACCCGGATCAAGCCGACTCTGACGGAGACGGAGAGGGTGATGCTTGTGACGTCGACATCGACAACGACACGGTCGCCAATGATGCGGACAACTGCCCGCTAGTCGCCAACACTGATCAGGTAGATACCGACGCGGACGGTCAAGGCGATGCCTGCGATAGTGACGATGACAACGACACCGTTTCTGACGCTTCGGACAATTGCCCGCTGGTCGCGAATACCGACCAGAAGGACACGGACGCGGACGGTCAAGGTGATGCCTGCGACAGTGACGACGACAACGACGCCGTTGCCGATGGCTCCGATAATTGCCCGCTGACGGCCAATACCGATCAGAAGAACACCGACGGCGATGCTCAGGGTGATGCCTGCGACAGTGACGATGACAACGACACCGTTTCTGATGCTTCCGACAACTGCCCACTGACGGCGAACACCGACCAGGTTGACACCGACGCGGACGGCCAGGGTGATGCCTGCGACAACGACGACGACAATGACACCGTCGCAGACGCTTCGGACAACTGCCCGCTGACTGCCAATACCGACCAAGCGGATCTCGATGCGGATGGTATCGGCGATATCTGCGACGATGACAAGGATGGCGACACGGTCGTGAATTCAAACGACAACTGCCCGCTGACCGCGAACACAGATCAAGCGGATCTGGATGGTGATGGTGCTGGTGATGTGTGTGATGACGATAAAGATGGCGATACCCTAGCCAATAGCGCCGACAACTGCCCGGTGGATGTGAACCCGGATCAAGCGGACGCTGACGGAGACGGCGAGGGCGACGCCTGCGATGTTGATATTGACAACGACACCGTAGCGAATGATGCGGACAACTGCCCACTGACGGCGAACACCGACCAGGTTGACACCGACGCGGACGGTCAAGGCGATGCCTGCGATAGTGACGATGACAACGACACCGTTTCTGACGCTTCGGACAATTGCCCGCTGGTCGCGAATACCGACCAGAAGGACACGGACGCGGACGGTCAAGGTGATGCCTGCGACAGTGACGACGACAATGACACCGTCTCCGACGCTTCAGATAATTGCCCATTGACCGCGAACACAGACCAGAAGAACACCGATAGTGATTCCCACGGTGATGCCTGCGACAGTGACGACGACAATGACACTGTTGCCGATGCTTCCGACAACTGCCCGCTGACGGCCAATACCGACCAAGCGGATCTCGATGCGGATGGTATCGGTGATGTCTGTGACGACGACATGGATGGTGATTCGGTCGAGAATTCAACCGACAACTGTCCAGTGATTGAAAACGCCGATCAAACCGATACTGATGGCGATGGCCAGGGCGATGCCTGTGATAGCGATGACGATAACGATACGGTTGCTGACGCTTCGGACAGTTGCCCGCTGGTCGCGAATACCGACCAGAAGGACACGGACGCGGACGGTCAAGGTGATGCCTGCGACAGCGACGATGACAACGACACCGTTGCCGATGCCACGGACAACTGTCCACTGACCGCGAACACCGATCAATCCGATTTCGATGGAGATGGCGAAGGCGATGCCTGTGACATCGACATTGACAACGATACCGTAGCGAATAGCGCCGACAACTGCCCACTGACGGTCAATACCGACCAGGCAGATCTGGATGCCGATGGTATCGGGGATCTCTGCGACGATGACAAAGATGGCGACACTGCGGCCAATGCCAGCGATAACTGCCCGGTCGATGCGAACGCTGACCAGTCAGATATCGACAGCGATGGTATTGGTGATGCCTGTGATGACGACATCGATGGTGATGCGATCGCCAATGCTTCGGACAATTGCCCCACCAGTGCGAATGCTGACCAAGCGGATATGGACTCGGATGGCACGGGTGATGTCTGCGACGACGACAAAGACGGCGACACTGTGGCCAATGCCAGCGATAACTGTCCGGTCAATCCGAATGCCGATCAGGCAGACCTCGATGGGGATGGTATCGGTGATTTTTGTGATGACGACAAGGACGGTGATGGCAAGCTGAACAGCGCGGACAACTGCCCGGTTGATGTAAACCCGGACCAAGCTGATGCCGATTTAGATGGCGAAGGGGATGTCTGTGATGTTGATATCGATAACGACACTGTGGCCAATGCCAGTGATAACTGCCCGGTTGATGCCAACACTGACCAGTCAGATATCGACAGTGATGGAGCGGGCGATGTCTGTGACGACGACATCGATGGTGATGCGATCGCCAATGCGTCGGATAATTGCCCCACCAGTGCGAATGCTGACCAAGCGGATATGGACTCGGATGGTCAAGGTGACGTCTGCGACGATGATAAGGACGGCGACACCGTTGCTAATGCCAGCGATAACTGTCCGGTCGATGTGAATGCTGACCAAGCGGATCTCGACGGGGATGGTATCGGTGATGTCTGTGATGATGACAAGGATGGCGATACGGTCGCCAATGACGCGGACAACTGCCCAGCGGTTGTGAATACCGATCAGGCTGATCTGGATGGCGATGGTGCTGGTGATGTGTGTGATGACGACAAAGATGGCGATACCGTAGCCAATAGCGCCGACAACTGCCCGGTCAATGTGAACCCGGATCAAGCCGACTCTGACGGAGACGGAGAGGGTGATGCTTGTGACGTCGACATCGACAACGACACGGTCGCCAATGATGCGGACAACTGCCCGCTAGTCGCCAACACTGATCAGGTAGATACCGACGCGGACGGTCAAGGTGATGCCTGCGACAGTGATGATGACAACGACACCGTTTCTGACGCTTCGGACAATTGCCCCCTGGTCGCCAATACCGATCAGAAGAACACCGACGGTGATTCCCACGGTGATGCCTGCGACGCTGATGACGACAATGATACCGTCAACGATCCGGCGGATAACTGTCCAGTCGATTCGAACACCGACCAGAAAGATACGGATGGCGATGGCCAAGGCGATGCCTGTGACAGTGACGACGACAACGACACTGTCACCGATGAATCGGACAACTGCCCGCTGATCGAAAATACGGATCAGTCAGATATCGATGGTGACGGAGCAGGAGATGTCTGCGATGACGATATCGACGGTGATGGCGTCACCGATATCCACGACAACTGTGCTTACGAGGTGAATCCGGATCAAGTCGATACCGACGGTGATGCCCAGGGAGACGCCTGTGACTCCGATGATGACAATGACGGTGTCACCGATGAATCGGACAACTGCCCACTTACGGTTAATGCGGATCAGGAAGATCTAGATGCTGATGGTATCGGGGATCTCTGCGACGATGACAAAGATGGCGACACTGTGGCCAATGCCAGCGACAACTGCCCGGTCGATGCGAACGCCGATCAGGCGGATGCCGATAGCGATGGTGAGGGTGATGTTTGTGACCGCGATCTGGACAACGACACGATCACGAACGATCAAGATAACTGCCCAGCTGTTGTGAATACCGATCAGGCTGATCTCGATAATGATGGTATCGGGGACGTCTGCGACGACGATAAAGACGGCGACACCGTGGCCAATGCCAGCGACAACTGCCCGGTCGATCCAAACACCGACCAGGCAGATCTCGATGGTGATGGTGCCGGTGACGTTTGCGACAACGATAAAGATGGTGACGCCATCGATAACGCTTCTGACAACTGTCCAGCTATTGCTAACCCGGATCAGCGAGATACCGATGGCAACGGAATGGGTAACGCCTGTCAGGATGATGCGCCAGTCGTTTCGCCGCGCGTTACCGCAGGTCTGGCGTCTTTTGGTGACAGCAGGGAAGTTACGTCCGAAGGGGTGGTTAATCTACCTGATTATCAGGTCAGCGGAGAACTCATCCGCGTTGTTCCAGACAAGGTCTATGCGCTTTCAGGGGAATTCCGTTCTGGGAACGACGATGGAACGCGGTATGACCCAGAGAACAGGCAGGCAATCGGATATGTCGCCTACGATATCGATAAACAGCCTATTTCAGATATCAATATCAAGCTGGCGCCCAATACCAGAACACGGCTTGTGCGCCCGCTGAAAGCGGGTGATCAAGTGGTTTACGTCGAAGATGCATCGGCGTGGCACAACGGCGGCGACGCGGGACAACGGGTACTTGCAATCTATGGGTATATGGATGGGCAAGGGCGCACGTATGACGATTATACGCGCTATACCGTCGAGAATGCGTGGTCAGCTGGCGCTATCGTTGGCAACGCGATCACGCTCAATGCGGAGTGGGCCGGACCTGATATTCCTGCCGGCACAGAGGTCGGGCAGCATGTTACGGGGCCTGACGTTCGACAGGTGGTCACTGACAGGTCAATCGGCAGTGCTTGGGAATCGGTAACCATCGATGTCGGTGGTGGCGTATCGGTTGACGATCCTGCGAAATTTCCACCAGGAACCGCTTATATCAAAGTGGTGGTGGCACCAAACACGCACAACGACGATGCCAACGTGATCCGATGGAGAGATGTCGACGTCATCCAAGGGTTCAACCCGGGATATGCGGCCATTGGCGATACGATCTATCTCGATGCGAACGCCTTCGATGAAGAAGGTGCAGCGATGACCTATGCATGGACGCAGACCAGCGGGCAGCAGGCGGAGATTCAGAACGTTGGCGCTGAGGGTAGATATGCGAGGGTGATCGTTCCAGACCTTCCGTCTGATCAGGACCTCGAGTTCAGAGTAGCGGTCTCTGACGGGGTTAATACGTCGGTTGGCACCGTCATTGTGCATGTCGATGCTGACCAGGATGATGACGGAATAGGGGATGCTCAGGATAACTGTGTCGTCGTAGCCAATCCGGATCAGTCGGATCTCGACCAAGATGGAACGGGCGATATCTGTGATAACGATGTCGATGGCGATGCCGTCTCCAATGGGTTCGATAATTGCCGCCTGGTATCCAACGCCGATCAGGCGGACTTCGATAACGATGGTGAGGGCGATGTTTGCGATGTCGACATCGACAATGACTCGGTTCCAAATCAATTGGACAATTGCCCAACAGTGATCAATACGCAGCAGGAAGATCTTGATGCCGACGGCATCGGTGATCGCTGCGATCCTGATATGGATGGTGATTCAGTGGATAACGATCAGGACAACTGCCCACTGGTCGCGAATACTGATCAAGCTGATATGGATACCGATGGGTCGGGCGATGTCTGTGATGACGACAAGGATGGCGACACCGTGGCCAATGACAGCGATAACTGCCCGGTCGAAGCGAACACCGATCAGTCCGATATCGACAGCGATGGTCAAGGCGATGCCTGCGACACCGATGACGATAACGATACGGTCGACGATGATGCGGACAACTGCCCTGTTGACGCGAACACCGATCAAGCCGACCTTGATGGAGACGGTACTGGTGATGTGTGTGACGCCGACGTCGACAACGACGGTGCGGCCAATGATGCGGACAACTGCCCGGTCGACGCCAACCCAGATCAGGCGGATGCCGATAGCGATGGAGAGGGGGATGCCTGTGACAGTGACCTGGATAACGATGGGATTGCGAATGATGTAGATAACTGTCTATTGATACCCAACAGTGATCAGCTCAATACGGATGGTGACAGTGAAGGCGACGCCTGTGATGCTGACGACGACAATGACACGGTGGATGATGGGGCAGACAACTGTCCACTGGTCGAGAACACGGATCAATCGGATCTCGATGGTGATGGGAAAGGGGATGTCTGCGATACCGATATCGATGGTGATCGTATCGACAATGAGCAAGATAATTGCCCAACAGAACCGAACTTCTATCAGATCGATACCGATGGTGATGGTGATGGTGATGCCTGCGACAACGACAATGATAATGATGGGGTCCTGGAAGCAGGAGAGTGCTCAACAGATGTTGGCGACCCTGATGCGATTCGTTGTAACGCCGTCATTGTAGACACTGCGGGCCAATGGTCGTTTGAAGGGCTTCAGGGCAAGAACAACCTGTATTACGGATATGCGGTTACGCCTGCGAGTAACCAGGGTGCCTACACGGAGAGCGATTTCAGAATGTTCCGCAACAATGGAACCAATGTCCTGCCGACCAGCCCTGATGGCCAGTCAGCGACCGCTGAAAGCCAGTGGGCGGATGCACCAAATCATTGGAGCGGTCAGGCATGGGATTTGTTTACACCAAAAGCACCGTACACAGACCTGCAGAAGTCGTTGAGTCGCCCGGATGTTGTTGGCGCAACAGCGCATGTCCCAGTGCGTCGGTATGAGCACACCGGGAATGCGGTAAATGCCGTTGTGCACTGGGGGCTGAGGGATGACAAACGTGCCTGTGGGGGCGATGGCGTGACTGGCTATGTCTTCCTTTCACGAGATGGCGTAACGCAGCTACTCGATACCGCATCACTGGACGCTATGGATTACGTGGGATTCGAACGTCGCGTCCCTGTGGCTTTGGAACAGGGTGACATCATCGATTTTGGTGTAGCGCCTGGGGAGAATGGTGAGTGTGACACGAACAGGAATTACATGCGGGTAGTGCTCAATGAGGTTGATAACTGCCCGGGTCGCGCAAACCCGGATCAGGCTGACCTTGATGGAGACGGTATTGGTGATGCCTGTGATGATGATATGGATAACGACAGTATCTCCAACGACTACGACAACTGCCCGCGCGATGCGAATAGCGACCAGGCAGACGACAATGCCGATGGCATCGGTGACGCCTGTCAGTCTGATATGGAAGGGCCGTCGATCACATTTAGTTATCGCGGAAAACCACTCACCAGTGGGCAACAACTGCCGTCATTGTATCCAATCGTCATTAAGCTGGATGATAATCTCGATATCTACCCAGAGCTGGTGCGTGCAGAATTCTGGAGAGGTGGTGAGATCATCCCGGGTACGACATGGAAAGACGGTATTTTACTCAATACCCACGAAGTCGATTTCACACCGGTCACACGCGGGGAAGGCGATCTCACGCTGGTTGCAACGGCACGTGATAGCGCCGGCAACACAACGGATGTGTCGATCAATATCGGGTATACCGAAGAATACGTGCAGAACCTGACACCGGAAGGTGCCGCCCAGATTCCAGCCATTTCTGAGGTGTTCGTTGACCGCAATGGGTTTGGTCCAATCCCGTTCGACCTCAAAACACGTGAGGATGAGTTTATCCAGGATCCGGTCACGCTGTATGCGGAGATTCCTGCATCAGCGCCTTACGGGCTGGTGATCAATGATGTATTGGTTGAACCTGGTAGGACGGTCGCCGTGATGGCAGACACTGATGTGTCGCGTCGTGCGCTAGTCGACTTGAAGATCAAACCCGCCGTACCTGGCGAACCGGTTCAGATCCCGCTCACATTGTCGACGAATGCAATAGACGTTCCGGTTTATCATGCGGATATCAATATCTGGGGTGCCAACCTGGCGATCTCGGATGCAAAAGATGAGGTTCCGCAAGCGCTGGAGGCGTACTCAGCCAAATTCTCCGAGGTTAGTGGTGGATGTGCGCTGACCGTATTCGACACGAATGCGAAAGCTGGAAATCCGTTTGAACAAGGGGTTTGCCTGGTTGAGCTTGTTGAGTCGCCAGATGGTAAATTCAAGATCAGTGAGAAAAACGGCGTCGTCGAAGTCAAGGGCCTGGCGGACAAAGCAGGATCTGCAAGATATTCACTGGCCGTCAAGGTGTGGAACCCGGGGACGGGTGAGTTCGCCACACTGACGACATGGGAAGAAACTTTCGATGTACTCAATCCCATGGGATACACGAAGTTTGAACCAGCTGTGGATATCTCGGTCGTACGGGCCGGTATTGAGCCTGTCAACAGCCCACTCAAAGAGGTGAGTAGGTCGCGATGCCAGATCTTCTTGGATGAGGATGAGGCGCGTAACTACAACAGCTGGAGAGAAATCGATGCGCGGCCGGCATGCTTGTTCCGTTGGACGGGGACGCCTGAAGGTCTGCACCAGGATACGAGAAGATCTACACCATGGATTGTCGGAAGTCTCGATGCAGTTGGTGTCTACTATCTTGAATGGGAGGTTGTAGCCCTGTCCACGAGCGGCGAGTTCATTCCCGTCGAAAGTGCTCAGTATGAAATGACTGTCGTGGAGCCAGATGCGCCAACACTGTCGTTCCAGCCCGCTCGCAAAGGCAATGACGACAACCCGGTAAGCTCCAAAGGCGGCCTGATTGGAATGGTCAAATTGCTCGGCTATAACTCCCCGATCAAACTGACTATGACAATCAATGGTGATGTTGCTCTCGACCGTGAACTCAAGGGTCCGCCGGGTCGCAGGTTGCTCGCGAATACCTTGAGGGTAAATGCAGAGCCGGCCGCGATAGATTCGCGTCGTGAATACGTCGTCACGGCCAGCTATGTCGATCGCCCGGAGATAAAAACAGAAATCACGTTCAACTCCGTAACAGTTCCAGATTTGGCCATCGGTCCAATTGTGACGGCCGATACGCTGGAGGCAACAACAGGTGCGCCTTATCCAGTACATGTCCGAATCGGTGATATGCGACGTCCGGACAAGCCGATTCCATCTGAAGATCTGGGGACATGGCAGGTGCGGATTGTGGAGCTGAGTTCTTCGGCAGATCCGAAACCACTGAGTAATTGGGTCGATGCGGTAAATGGGTATGCTGATATCGATGTTGATCTGATGGGGTCGACAACACATACAGCCTATCTGCGGGCTGAGGCCAAGTTTATTGCGGCGGTCGATCCTGTCGACTACGTTGTGCGCTCTGTCAAAGGTCTGAAAGTGAAAATCTCAGACTCGACAGCGCTCGAGGCGGAAATATCGGTATCTCGCAGCGATGGTGCAGCGCCTCTTGGCACCGCTCTATCGCTTAAGCTGCCAAGTCGTGCCAGATATGGAGATATCGGCAGCGTAGATTGGTATATCAGCCGGGATGACGGTGCGACATGGGAGCAAGTTGAATCGATTCGTAAAGTATCGCCGCAGGTGTTGCTGTATGTTTTCGATGAGGGTCGATATCTTGCCCGTGCGGAAATCCATAACAAATTCTCGGGCGAGACATCGCAGACAAATACGGTAGCGATTAACGCCTATCATCAGTTGCGTGCAACCATTGATGCACCACGGTATGCGTTTGCCGGGGCAACCATTCCTGTCAAGGTTGTTGCTACGGCAGTGCCGGCCGGGATTGAGCTTGCTGAAGATGATTTGGTGGTTGAATGGTCAAAAGATGGCGGGAAGACATGGGGGCCAGGCGGTCAAGTGTATGAAGTGACCGGTGGCGTCAATGAAAGCGTGCGGATTGCTGTAAGAGTCCGCGCCAAGAATGCACCGTCATTTGAAGACAATCCACGGGCAACAGCCACTCGGTATGGCGTGGTTCGATTCGTCAAGGTACAGCCACCAAAGGTAACGATTTATGGTCCGCGGTATGTTGAGGTCGGTAATACGTATGAGTTCAAGGTCAAGCGATTTGCGCCGTATCCTGGCATGAATGTCGAGGTTGGGGGAGAGTTCACCATGCCTGATGGCACTGTCGTGACGGGTGAAACAACGCAATATACGGTAACCGAAGACGACCTGAATCATGATAATGGCACGATGTCCGTCAAGTACACCGGATGGATTGAAGACTTCCGGAATGTTGGCGCCAAAATCACTAGGATCCACAAATCCAAGACGTGGAAGTACACATGGCCGGAGTTTGTGATGTATTCGAAGGTGACGTTCCGATATTACCCGAGCACGGTTACATTGAAGGCAATCCCAAGCAAGCGGATCACGCATGATCTGGATAACCCTGAGTATGAGTGGAATCTCCCATCAAGCGGTGTAGAAGTGATCAACGACCGGAATGCCTCGGTGCGGATATTGAAGATCACAGAGCCGGGAACCTTCGATTTCGCTGTCACAATCCGTGATGCTCGTGGTAATGAGTCGACCGTGACAAAATCACTTAGTTTTACCGCGCCGCCGGAGATGACTGTTGCGACACGGATATCTAAGAGTAATCGGTGGGATAGGGCGCCGTTGACGTTGGTGGTCAGAGGTGGAGCAAGGGTAGGTCACCGGCAAGACCGTGTTTCGTCAATCAAGTACTTTATTGATGGAGACGAGGTGGACAGTAACGGCAAGCCATATATCCGAACTGAATTGGGTGCGGGCACACACACGATTAGGGTGGATGTCGAGAGTAGGCTCGGGTACTCGGCGAGCAAGGAAGAGGAGCTGGTGGTTTACCCGAACAAGAAGCCAACATGTAGCGGTACGCGATATGAGAACAAGGACTACTACATTTATGTGGCGAAGTGTCGCGATGAGGACGGATACACCAGAGGCTTGTTCTGGACGTTGAATGGGCGCGAGCTTTCAACGCATGGAGCAAAAGTGGTGGTTCGCAAGAGCGATGTCGATGGTGAGCCGGAGATGATCTTCAAGACTGTGGATGACTCGGGCGAATACTCCGACGACTATCGAATGTAGGGAGTGTGTGCCGCCCCCTGGGAAGGGTGAGCGGATTGATAACTGCTACGAGCTGGTTTAGCATAAAAGCCACTTTGTGGTTCGCGGATGATCGTGACCACATATTCGCCGGATATCGGCATTCATCACCCAATGGGGGAAATCCCCTTGGGGGATTCCTCCGTCTACGTAGTAAAGGAGGAATCCATGAAAGCAACATTCAGCGCGACGAAAGTCGTGCACCTGCCTGCGCAGGATTCGGGCATCACCCTGAACATCATCAGGGTTCCGCCCAGCTGGATCGATGCCAAGAAAGCCGATCCAGAAAAACTCAGGCGTCGGCAGGCCGTGACCGTTGTCAACGATGACAACGGTCGAAAGACGGTCTGCTACGCCATGGGGGCGGGCGCGGTGAAGCTCCGCGCCAATGCCGTAGCGCTCGATTACGACAATCGGGATGCGCTCGGCATCGGCTGGGATGCCGGAGATGTGAATCTCCAGATCCGCCCCGCCACCCTGGTTGAACTGCATGCCTATGCGTTCAACCACCCAGACGCGATGGTGCGGATCGCCAACCGGCTGGGATACCTCGGTCTTGTCATTGGAATCTTAGGCATCCTACCGATGCTCCTCTGACAAAGGCCCTGAACCACACCCCGAACAGCATTCTTTAGAGTGTCTGATTCGGGGTTTTTTTTGTCTACGGTAAGTGATGTCATCATGAGATCAGGCGTACAAAAAGCAGTTGTAATGACAGCACGTATGCTCGTGGTAACGCTGCTTCTTTGCGGTGTGGCCACCGCTCAGATCAGGGTTGGCGTTGATGTTGGGGATATATCTCCACGGGCAAAGGAAGGTGAGGCGTCATGCCTTGGTGGGTATGGGCTTCCCTATTCTCGATGCGGCGTGGTGGCGATCAATGACCCGATCACGGTCAGAGCCATTTTTATCGGTGATGGTGAGCAGCACCTGCTGTTGGTTGTGTTCGATACGGTGGGGCTGGGTAGCCGGTTTATCCGCGATACAACAAAGGCGATTGCCGAAAGAATGGGTAGCGTTGAAGGTGTCGACGAGGAAGCGATCGTGCTGGCTGCGACACATACGCATGCCGGTCCGGACCTGCAGGGGCTATGGGGCGGAATCGATGACGAGTATCGAGAGCGGATTATCAATATCACGATATCTGTGGCGAGTCGGGCTGTGACGAAAGCCCGGGCCGCGATCGCCTATGTTGCCGAAGCACCAGTAGAAACGAGGAATCGCAGGGGGATGCCGTATGTAGACAAGACGGCAGAGGCATTACAGTTCAGGGATCAGGATACCGGCGATGTCATTGCGACGCTTGTGTCGATCAGTGCGCACCCAACGATTCTAGGCAAAGACAACGAGCGGTATTCGTCTGGGTATGTGCATTTCATCAGATCTGAGGTGGAACGTGAATACGGCGGCAGCACGGTATTCGTCAATAGTATCCTGGGTGATGCTGAGCCAGATGTGAAAGGGCGTAATCATCAAGCGATGCGCATCTTTGGTGTCGCGGCCGCCAGATCAATCATCGATGCGCTTCGTAGCCCCAGCAAAGTCAATGGGGCATTTGCAGTAGAGTTTTCACAGTTTGCACATCACGTGTCAAACTGGCTTATCCGGTTTGCGACCTTCGTTGGCTTGCTGGATCTTGATCTTGAGAATGGCGAGATGTCCACGCGGCTCGGCGTGTTTTCGTTTGGAGATGATGTTGGTGGCATTCTGTTCCCGGGTGAAGCGCTATCGAGTTTGGGAGCAACGATTCAACGTGCTTTGCCTGTTAAGCATCGTCTGTTCTTTGGCCTGTCAGGCGACACGCTTGGCTACTTCATACCATCGCGCGAATACGACGCGGTACCCGGTCGAGATACAGAAGAGTCGGTATGTGTCGACCCGAGTATTGGCGATGACGTGGAGGTGGCGTTTGTTCAGTTGATCCGTGGACATTGGGCGGCGAGAGGCGGAAGCAGACAAGTGGGCGACAGATAGGAATAACCCAAAAGTGTTAGATCGTGTCACAAGATAGCCGTGGCGCAGTATTCTCGTAGGGGCATGTGGTCGGTAGTGTTTGGGGCAGGGATATCAGTGATCGAAGGGACGCATCCACAACATCTCAGGAGCCCGCATGCCCGTACACTGCATCCGTGTCGTTGATTCATCAATTCAATTACCCACCCCAGCGTTTGACGGAAGGTTTCCGTGTTCGGTTGAGCCAGGTGTTGTGTCGCATCTGCGCAGCACCTATCCGGAGCTGAATTTTTCTCCCGACAACAGCATTTACTGGCTATACGTTGATTACGCTGATGATCAGCGGCGCACCCAGCTCGCCACCAGTGTAGCGCCAGGCATCAGTAGGGATGAGCGCTTTCTTGAGTTTGCGATGAGCGAACTGAGGGAGGCATCTGTTTGGCAGGATGTCAGCGACTAGATCCTTGCATAGACAAGAACTCAGCCAACAGCGTTGCGCCTTTCAGGCTCAGGTCTCCATTGTTGACTAACGAAGAGATAATGCTCTGAGCCAGCGGCGTCAGGTCGTGCCTCTGCATGATTTCGGCAAGCCGCTGTGAGATCGATGACGATGAATCGCCGGTATCCGCAAGCCAGATTTCTCTGATCCGCTCTGCAACCTCTGTGGCTTGCGGGGTTTCCGCCTCTTCCAATACGGCGGCAGAAAGCTCTGCTGGATGAACATCCGATTCGTCCAGGGCTGCAAGCAATATATCCAGGTCGCGCATTCGCGCGCCTTTCTCCAGTTTGGACAAGCGAAGTTTGTGAGTCCGAATCCGTTTCGAGAAGTCTTCAAGTGATGTTTTGGCTGAATTCATTCTGGCCAGCTTCAAGAATCTCCCAATTGGACGAGTCATGCAGTCTCCGGATCTGGGGGCGACGGATAGCGGGCGGCCAGTATACCACTGATACCGATCGCTATCGTCCTGTTGGGCAGCCTTAGGCAATGGGATGGTGGCCGCATAGGCCTTCAGCCGAGAAGGCGGACAGGGCTACCCCCGGTGGGCATGGAACCATTGCCTGCATCGCCGCTCCACGGCGTTGACCCAAACGCTGATAACGAGGACTCGATATATATCTATATCGAGTCTAGTTTAATACCCAATAAGTTGACGTGTGATACTGATATTGGGTAGTGTATATCCCATTAACGGAAAACAAGGGGCGCGGATGACCTGGGATAGACCGGCGATAAAAGCAGCTGTCCAGCGCTTGGGCGGAACATTGAAGGGTATTTCTCTGGCGGCGGGCTTGCCGCCGGATGCTGCGTCGAAGGCGTTGTCGCGACCATATCCTGCCGCAGAACGCGCGATAGCAGACTATCTGGCAGTCGGGCCAAGCGAGCTATGGCCTGATCGCTATGAGGACGGTATGCCCGTCCGTAAGCGCAAAGGATTTCCCTTGAGGCGCCCCGATGATTGGGCGCGGCCAGGCCCCAAACGGAGTGACCAATGAGCGAAGTGCGGCGTAGACAAATGGCGCGTCTCGGTCATGAACTGGGGGGCGAGATCAATCAGGCGCTCATGGATCCGATGGTAACTGAAGTGATGCTCAACCCGAATGGGCAGGTCTGGATTCAGCAAATCGGAGGGCAAACCAAGCATATCGTCGACATTTCCCATCAGGAGGGGATGTCGATGGTTAACTCAATGGCGGCGCTAATGGGCGGAACAATTAACGAAGATGATCCCTACATAGAGGGGGTATTACCGCTTCCCGATGGGCCGCGAGTCTCCGCGTCAATTCCTCCGGATACGGAGGCCCCGCAGTTCTCCATCAGACTGAAACGGAAAACCACTGTGACGCTTGCAGAGCTGATCGACAATCAGACGGTTTCGCCTGAACAGGCAGAAAAGTTGAGGACGGCGGTACGTGATAGAAAAACCATTGTCGTTGTTGGTGCCACGGGCTCAGGCAAAACAACACTGCTAAATGCATTGGTTGACGCTATTGCGGATGTCGCGCCCGAGGATAGGGTGATAGCTATAGAAGATTCGAGAGAATTAAATCTGACGACGGATAACTCGTTTGGGTATCTGACATCTGAGAAATATCCAATGGAGGCCATGGTGCGTCGGGCGATGCGCAACAATCCAGATCGTATCATCGCTGGTGAGGTAAGGGGGGGAGAAGCGCTCGCAATGCTGGAGGCGTGGATGACTGGCCATCCAGGAATGGCAACGTTTCACGCGCGCACGGACGCTGGGTTGTCGCCTATATTGCTAAGACTGAACGGCATGGCAAAAAAACTGTCACCCGATGATCACATGGATTTGATACAGGCTACTATTGACTACGTTGTCTGTATAGAGCGAGAGGGAAACCGCAGATGCGTAAGTAAGATATTTGCTTTAACTAATGGAGGTACGGTATGAGGGCTAGAGAATTTATTTTGATGTTGGTCGGTATTTCACTTGTCGTAATCTTTCAGGATGCGGCAGTTGCTGCATCGGCAGGGGCGGGAAATTCATTTGCAGACAAAGGGCTGAAGTGGATTATCGCATCCTTTACCGGTAGTACGGCAAGGTATTTGGGAGGTGCGGCACTGATCGGCGGATTGCTGGTGTTCTTTTTTGGCGGCGAGATGTCGGACATAGTCAAAAAATTCGCATTTATCGCGATTGTTGTGGGGGCGTTAATCAACGTGAGCGCGATTGTGCAGGGAATGTTTGGCTCCGGCGCGGTTGCGGTTATCGAAGAGATCGTTATCGTTGGGGTCGTAAGCGAGAGTTCGTGTGGTCTGGTGCCGCTAGACGGCAGTTCCATTTCATTGCATAAGGACTTCCGGACTTAGGCCATGAGTGAACTGCTTGAAAAACCAGTCCGACAGTCCGGCATACGGGATCGCCAAATCATGGGTGTCGACTCTGTGGTGTTCATGGTATGGATAATGGTGTGCATCACCCCTGTATTTCTTATGCCGCCATCAGTCAATGTGGTGGTTGGTTTGTCGGTGATGTTCATCGTTGGCGTTATTGGGCTACAGAAGATAACCGAGAAAGACCCTAAGATGTTGAACGTATTGCAGCGGTATTTTTTATATGCCCCGTATGTCCCGGCTCGTCGAACTCGCGAGGGTGAGGCGAGTTCAAAGCAGGCTGTTGAAGACATCCTGCCGTACGACCAGCTCATCGATGATGGCGTGGTCCTGATGAAAGACGGTGGGTATCTCGCTGGGATTTACTACCGTGGGCGCGATATGCATCTTCTGTCGAATGATGAAAGGAATGCGATTAGAGTCGTGATCAATCGTACGTTGCAAGAACTAGACGCGGGGTGGTCGATACACTCAGAAGTGATCCGGACCGATGCCACCGAGTACCCCACGGCGTCAGATCAGCATATGCCGTCATGGGTCTTGCGGGCGATTGAATCAGAACGGCGTGGTCGCTATCAGGAGCGGGGGGCGTATTTCGTGACCGACTACGCACTATTTTTTCGCTGGACACCGCCAGCGAGGATGATATCCCACAAGACATTAGTCAACGAGGGTTTGCAAAAGTTCAATGACGTCGTCGCGCAGGTTGAGAGTCAACTGCGTGAGGTTGTTCAGACACAGCGCATGAAGGATGCGCAAACGAATAATGGCGATAATTATTCAGTCCTGATTAGCGCTCTGAACAGATGCGTATCGAGCACCCATCACGATGTTCGCGTGACTGAGAATGCACCGATCACCCATCAGTTGGCAGTTCCCGAACTGATAACGGGGCTGGAACCAAAAGTGTCGGGAAAACTGCTTGGTGTTGTATCCGTTTGTGGATTTCCCGAGGTTACGGTACAGGGAATAATAGCGGATCTGGATGGTCTCCCGTTTGAGTACCGCTGGTCAACACGGTTTATTGTGATCAGCAAAGGCGAGGCGATTGCGAAGTACAAGCGGGCAAGAACTGAGTGGAAACGAATATCGTGGGGACCGAAAGCTCACGCGACGGGGAGGTATACGGGCCACAGTGATAGCCACGCAGTGAGAATGCAGGACGATGCCAACGAGGCAATGTCCGAGGTAAAGGCGGGATTCTATAAATGTGGGTCGTATACATCAAATGTTATCGTGCTAGCGGATGATAAGCACGAACTCGACGAAAAACTTGAGATGATTGAAACCGTGGTACGCCACCACGGGTTTGCCGCAATGCGCGAAAAAATGAACGCAGTCGATGCCTGGCGCGGGTCAATGCCAGGCGATGTAAAGGCAAACGTTCGCACCACGCTACTGAATACGGTGGATGTGGCAGACCTGATTGCGATGACCTCTGTGTGGCCGGGGGAGCGCTACGCGCCATGTCCATTTTATGAGCCAATGTCGCCACCATTGATGTATGCAGTGACCGATGGTGCAACACCGTTCAGGATAAATCTGCATCATGGTGATACGGGCCACACGTTGGTGACCGGCCCAACCGGGTCGGGAAAGTCAGTGCTCCTTGGGATGCTGATTGCCCAGTTCACGCGGTATCGGGATGCCCAGATATTTGCCTTCGACAAAGGGAGGTCGCTATATACACTGACATCTGCAGCTGAGGGTGCTCATTATAGTTTGGGCGAAACGGGGCCGCTGAGTCTATGCCCACTAAGCATGGTTAAAACCCAAAAGGAAATCATGTGGGCGAACGCCTGGGTGCAAAATCTATGCGAACTGCAAGGGGTAAGCCCAACGATTGAGCAGAAGAAGCGAATTGCGGATGCCATATCGGTGACGGTGACGTCCGGAAGAACCACACTCACCGATTTGTATACCAATCTCCAAGACTCCCAGCTGAAAGCGGCGATTGCTCCCTACTTAGTCGACGGTCGTACTGCGGGAATATTAGATGGTCAACACGACACGCTCGAGAGCATTGCGATCACCACATTCGAGATGAGTGTGCTGTTGGAGCAGGGGGATGAGATTGTTATCCCGGTGCTGGACTACCTGTTTTACCGCATCCAGAAGAGATTGGATGGGCGCCCAACATTGATTGTTCTGGATGAGGCATGGACGATGCTTGCGCATACTTTTTTTAGACAACGTATTGTCCAGTGGTTGCGGGAGCTGCGTAAAGCAAATGCGGTCGTTGTTCTCGCGACGCAACACCTTCTGGAACTGAAAGAAAGCGGCATTTTGGAAGTGCTGGTGCAGTCGTGTACCACGAAAATATTTCTTGCAAACCCCGCTGCGAATGCAGAGATATTTAGCGATGGTTATCGCAACATGGGGCTGTCGACAAAGGAGATTGCAATCATCTCCAGAATGCGCCGTAAACGCGAATACTATTATTCGTCGGATGATGGGTCGAGGGTGTTTGATATGGCTCTTTCACCTTTTGAGCTCGCAATCGTTGGCGTTTCGAGTCCGGATGATGTGGCAAGGGTCCGCAGTCTGCAAGCGGAACATACGGGCGAGGAATGGATACACCGATGGCTCGAAGAGCAGGGGGTTAAATGATGAATAGCAACAGAATAGTCGCGATAGCTATCACCCTAACGGTGGGTCTAGGTGTTTCGCACCAGGCGGCTGCCGTTGGTCATGCGACCAATATCGCATCAGAGACGACTCAGGTTTTGAATTTGGCGCAGCTGGCTGATCAGTCATTGAAACTGGTGAAGCAGTTAAAAAAAGCGAAGCAGCAACTGGAAATACTGGAGGCTGATTCGAAAGCCTTGACAGACGGGGAATGGGAGAGCGTCCTCGGCACTCTCAGGGAAGTAGAGGGAGTGTATCGTGAGGCGCAGTCGATATCTTTTGCCGCGAAGAATGTGACGGCGAGGTATGAGGAGATGTATCGCGAGCTAGACGGATTTCGCGCAAACGGAGTAACAGTGGAAGGTGTGCATGCGCTGTACCAGAAATGGGGAACAAATGCGCGCCGGGCCGTTATTTCAAATGTGAAGGCGGCGGGAATCATTAGCCGTGAGATTCGAGATGACGCAGCCGTGATCGATCAAGTACATGATCAGGGGATGGGGGGGAGAGGTAGGAATGAGATTTTACAGGCCGGATTGACTGCAACGTCCGTCGTGGCCCAGCAGGTATTGAAATTACGTCAACAACTGTTGGCGGATGCTGAAATGGAGCGAGTGCTGAAGGCGCAATCCATTGAGCGTAAGGCGATGATTGAAGCCGAAAGTAGTCGCGTTCTTGATACAAGCAAGCTGCGCGACGTGAAGCTCCATACCTTCTGAAGGGAAACCAAATATGCGATCTGAGACGTCGAGATACCTCGTTGTGGGGATGATTACTTTGGTAATCGTCATGCTACCGATAAATGGTGGCGCGGTTGAGGTTACGGCAGATATCGCGGGGGGGATAGTAGACAAATATCGCACAGCAGTCGCGGGGTTCGAGTCTGTGATTGCTCAATATGCAGTACGACTGTTCTATTCGCTGGTAACCGTCGGACTTATTGTTGGCCTAATCAAAACGATCATGGAGCAAGGTGATAGCTCTGCAGTGGTTGGTGTTTTTATCAATCACGCGATTGTGGCGGGGTTCTTCCTCGCGCTGATACAGAAATGGCCGGAAATATCAATGGACATCGTGAATTCGTTCCGGCGCATGGCGGGAGATGTCTCAGGTATTGATGTTATTACTCCAGGAACCCTGATCCAAAGCGGTCTGGAGATATTTGCCGGAGCAGTAGACCGTGTCTCGATGTGGTCACCAGCTGTGTCGACGGGGATGATTCTGGTCGCATTCGTTGTGTTGATGGTCTATGCGCTGATATCGGCAATTTTCACAATGGCACTGATCGAGATGTACTTCATGCTGTCGGTTGGCGTCTTCTTTATCGCGTTTGGGGGGCTGGTGTTCTCCCGGCAGTTTGCGATCAATCAGATTAAATATCCACTGATGATCGGCGCGAAGCTATTTGTCATCCAGATCCTGGCCGGTATCGGTGCGACTCTGGTAGAGGGGATGGTCAATCCTGCAGATACCACGTTTACCGATCTGGCCGCAGTCGCGGTTGCGGCGGTCATCTTGTTGTTTTTGGTGAAAGAGATACCAACAGTCGTCAGTTCGATGATTTCGGGTGAGACATTTACTGGTGGCGTTGCGACGAATGCGGCGATTGGCGGGGCTGTTGGTGCTGCTGCTGGGGGAGCAGTGGGAGCCGCAGGGGCGGCCGTAGCGGGCGCCACAGCGATCTCCGCAGCGGTCGAGATGGCTAAGCATTCGAACCCAGGAGGAAGCAAGGCGCAATTAACTAAGGACGTGGTCAAAAATTTGGCGTCAGGGGTCACCGGCGAGGCGAGCAGGACGCTGATGGCGCAACCAAAGTCCAATCAGGGGAGTTATTGGGGGCGAGCGGCGCAATCATTACAGGAGGCGGCAAAAGAAGCGGCTAAGAAGAAGTAGTTTTTACGGGAAAAAGTTGCATTGCCACGGGTATAGATAAAATATAGGTATCTACAGGTAGTAAGGACACGTAAATGGGCAGAATAGCGGCGGCAAAAGAAATGAATCAATACCAAGCTATCAAACAAATGGTCGAAAAGGTTGGCGCGATCGAGGAAGAAAAACGCGCTCTGCTGGGATGGGGCGCGTATGCGGCGGTTCTAGTTATCGTTCTTTTAATCGCCGCGCTGGCGTATGTCGGGTCGATGGTTAAGACGGTACCTATAGTCCTCGAAGTCGATAAGCATGGGAATGTTCAGGAAGTCCGAGTCGATATGGATGTTGTCTCTGCAAAGGAGATGATCATCAAGCGGGAACTCCAGGAATTTATCGAGCGAACGTTTCGAGTTGTCACGGATGCGGATCTGAAAAATAAAGATACGCAGTGGGTCGCGGCACACCTCGACTCATCTACTGGGTTGCATGGGCGGATACAAAAGCTGTACACGGATCAGAAACAAAGTCCGTATGAGAGAGCGAAGCGAGAGATCGTGTCTATTGCAGTGGAAACACCAATAAGAAAGACATCAAAGACATTTGATGTGGCGTGGAAAGAGGTTGTAAAAGACCGGGCAACCGGAGAGGTAATAGCTGTCAGAAAAATGAAAGGAATTATGAGTATACGAGCAGGGGGCAGCCTCAACGAATGGAATAGGGCGTCCCCTAACCCTCTTGGAATCATTGTTGAGGAGTTTGATTGGGTGCGCGTTGGAGGAGGTGACGAATGATCAGGAATGTAGTTGTACCATCGGTGATGGCGAGCGCCTTGCTTTTTTCATCCGGAGTTCCGGCGGCTCAGTTATTTTCGCCAGATAGTGTCGATCAGCCACTATCGGCGAAAGCAAGAAATGCTATCGAGGTGTCAGCGGGGTGGCAGCGCGACGCGACAAGCCCATATCGTGGGGCCGATGGTCGGGTTATTCATCAATATGGGTTAGGTCAGCCCGAGGTGGTTTGCTCTACGTCATTTCCCTGTGATATCGCACTCAGAAAAGGGGAAATATTTCACGACGTCTTCATTGGTAAAAAAAGCCAGTGGAACGTTCAAGCGACAACCTCGGGCCAAGGCAGGAGAGGACATCAGGTCCACCTGATTATCGCGCCAAGGAGTACAGCCTATCGAGGGCGTGTGGCGCTCATGATATTCACTAATGAGCGAACGTATCATCTGAAGGTCATAGCCCGGGAGGGTCAGGGGACGCACGCAATTGGGTTCTCGTACCCGGAGGACGCGTCACAACAACTAGAGCGACTGCGAGACTATCAAAGCCAGTTCGAACGGCAGGACGGGGCTGCCGTCATCGATGATTGGCGGAAAGAGCGCACGAGCGCGGATGTGACCCACGGATATACGGTAGAGGGGATGGCCTCGTGGAAACCGCGAGCGGTCTATGAAGATGGTAGGCAGACATACATCGAATTCCCTAAAGGGGTGCTTGCATCAAATGCGCCGGCGTTGCTGGTACAGGCATCGAACAAACAATATGCGGTCACCAGCCGCCGTGTTGGGGACAAGTATGTCGTCGATGCGGTAATCGAAGAGGCGACGCTGATCAGTGGCGGCCGAAAGGTCAAAATCACTAAACAATGATCATGGGGGATGGATCATGAACATCAGAGTAAAGATAGTCATCGCAATGCTAGTTTCGCTCGGTGCAGTTACGGGCTGTGCAACCAATATTTCGAAAGAGAAGCTCGGGCTGTCCCGGGAACAGGCAAATCAGGTGGTCACCGACCTTGCCTCGGCAATTGCAAGGCAGTATCGGGTCGCAAATACGACGGTAGTTGTGTCCGTTGGAGCCAATCTGGGGTTTGGGCGTGAGTTGGTAGAGAGCCTAAAGCAGCGTGGTGTCAAGACGGTGGCAGTTCCCAGTTGGCAAAAAAGCGATACGGGCGAGTTTTCGGGAAAGCGAATAATTGGGGTCAAATATGAGACCCAGCTGTTTGACGGGTACGCACTGGTCGTGGTTCGGGGGACAGATGGCTATTCGATTTCTCGGACCTATCGGATGACAGGGAGTTCTATCCATGCACATTCGCCAATCTCTGTCGTGACGCCGGGGTAAACAGTCATGGTGAGCATTAAGACGCGTCCACCAGGATACGTGGACATAAAACGGAAGTTGCTATACGTCGGTGTTCTGTCGGCCGCCCTGGCGTTGATATTTGCCGGTAATTATGCGGCTAGTCCGGGCAAGACGGACGTCGGGGATGAAGCATCCCAGGCAGTTACTAAGCCGGACGTCAACAGCCCCATCATGCGGATCAGTGAGCGCTACAAAGGCGTGATACCTGCGGAGAAAAAAGGAACGAAATCCCATGGTTCGCAGCCCTTTACTAAGGGGCACACGTATATCGGGAAAGAGGTGCCACCTATCCCAGAAAAAGTGCCGCACCGCCGGATCGTGGTGAAATCGTCTGAAGCGCAGGAAACAGATACGTCAGTGGCGGGCGGCCAGCGGGAGTCCGAGGAATATTTCGTCGAGGCTGCGTATAGCAGTGGGAATCAAGGAGAGAAGAGGGAGCCGACGTATGCGGAGAAATTACAGGCGGGAAAGGAGGAGATTAGCCTGGAGCGCGAGCTCGCGCTTTATCAGCAGCAATGGGCCGCATACGACATGGTTGAGGCTGGGATGCGTGTGGAGGTTTCACCGAACAAAGGGGAGGTGCAAAAGGATGGATCTGAGAGTGATGAGGATTCAGTTCTAGGCAGGGTCGTATCTCAATACCTCGAACAAGCAAAAGGGTCAGCCACGGCCGACGCATCAGGAGGCCGCAATGATGCGCTGGGGGGCGGCGATATCGTCGTTCGAAAGAATGTGTCGGGTCGTGACGACAAGCGGATTCGGAAAGGGGCAACGATCATCGCAACGCTGAATGAGGGTATTGACAGCGAGGTGCCCGGTATCGTCACCGCGACGATCAACAATACGGTATTTGACACGGATACCGGGCGCCGGCCATTGATCCAGGCTGGAAGTCGTCTGGTCGGTACCTACCAGACCAATAAAGTTGGGGGAAACCGTCTTGGCGTATTTTGGTCAGAAATTCAAATGCCGGATGGGACGGTGATCAATATTGGCGCGTTTCCTGGCGCAGACGTTAGCGGCGTGTCAGGTGTTCCGGCAAAGCGCGAAAGCCAATTCGTGCGCGCCCTCGGTGCGGCGGCGCTGTTGTCGGTTGTCACTGCGGGCATGGAGAAGGTGGCAAGGGCAAGCGACACCGACACAGACCGCTACGAGTCTATTTACCGCCAGGAGGCATCGAGGAATATCCTCGGTCTAGGACAGAAAATTATTGAGCGCTCGTTGAGTGTTGCGGATCGGTTCAAAACGAAACCGGGCACCGCAATAACCGTTCGGGTGACTAAAGACATCGTTTTTGAATAAATGCGGGGTAAGCGGTATGGATACACCCAATGAAAATGCGATTGTATTTGGATGTGCAAGTCACCATCGGCACCAGGCAGATCTTCCTGCGTTTACGTTGTCCTGGGGGGACGCGAGAAAATATGAGGTGATGAAGCCTGTCGTGGCGCGAGGCATGAATCCACGTGATCGCGCGGTTGAACTTGCGAGTGCCCTAAAGGAGCGACACAGCAACGGAGATATCGCGCCATTACTGATGATGGGGATGGGGTATGACCAGATAGACAAGCTTGGGCGCATGTCCTATTCAGAGGTTGTCGCTGAGCTCTCATCGCCGCGAACCAGGATAGTACCGGTTGAGTACGGGCAGACCCTCCTGACCGAGGGCATGGGTAGAGATGCAGCACTTCAGCGCATTGTTAAGCGCTTATCGATGCTGCTCTCGGTATCCCACGAATCGGGGATACAATCCGAGAAGTGGAAGAGCGGACGGAGCCGCCGATCAGTTCTTCGGGCCATTCAATTTCTTAAATTAGGCCTTTCTCCTTTGGTTGTCGAATTAGCGACGGGGATGTCGATCGGGATGATCCGTCAGTTGATCGCCGAGGTGGAGGCGACAGGCGGAACGGTATTTCAAGGGCGGCAAATACGGTCGGCTAGGTCGATCGTAAAAAAGCGAATTCACGGACAAAGCGCCACACTGTTTTTGATGCTGTATGTCAGCATTGGGGAGAATGTCGAGCTGCGTGTTGATTTCGATGCGTTGTTAATGGCGTATCCGATTTACCAGACGGTGCATCGTTGGGTATTCAATGGAGAGCGCGCCTATAGCCCAATGGAGGCCTATGTGCTGGCGCGCGCACTGCGCGAGGAAGATGGTCCAGTGGCATTGCTGCGTTGCGGCTGTGGAGGGTATTACGCGATGGTGGACAAACAGCGGCATCAACCCATCTGTCACGTCTGCGGTCACCGGGTTACGGCGGGGTCGGCGATGCCGCGCTATCAGCTTGACGCGGCGCAGTGCGCATGATAGAAGGAAGGGGAAAGCGGGGTAGTCATTCCGCAAGGAGGAGAAATGCTGACAATTCTGATGTGGATAGGGGCGGTGCTTGTACCTGGCTTCCTGCTGGGTGCCGCGCTCGGAATTGTCTGGCAGCTGGCGAAATTCCTCGCCTTCCTCGTCTCCTCCGGATGGCGGGCAGCGGTTGGCGCCGCGCCAGTCAAAGAGGATCCGTCGCCTCAGTAATCCCGCTACGTCGCCATTCTTTTGGCGGGCTCAGTCTATTCTCACGAATATCCATTTTCGCAACACTGTCGATTGCTGCGGCTGTGGCTGGAGCGTGGGTGTTTGGCTTGGTCATCAATGCTACGCCATCAATGCCGTTGGGTGTATGGAAAATCACTGAGCGGCACCCCGCGGTAATTGCATCGGGCGATGTCATCCTCTACTGCCCACCCCCCTCGGAGATTACGCGCAAAGCACTCAGCCAAGGTATCTACGCCTCTGGTGGATCGTGTGACAGTGGGCTGGTGCCGTTGATCAAACGGGTTGCCGGGCGAGCCGGGGATCATGTGGTGGTCAATAAAAAAGGCGTCTGGATCAACCACCATCTACTGCAGGATAGCCGGGCTCTGCATATCCCAGGAATTGCGCCTGTGTGGCGCTCAGGCACGCTATCAACAACGATGCTGTGGCTGCACAGTGACCACGAACCCCGGGGGTTTGATAGCCGCTATTTTGGCCCTGCCCAGGCGAACGATGTCGTTGCCACGCTGGTTCCATTGTGGGTGTGGTAATGCGGGGGAGACAGTGGAAGGTTGCGATCTGCGTGCTTGTCGCGGTGACTGCGGCTGTCGGGTGGGTCTATCTACCGCTGCTGCCGTTGGCGGTGATCGTGCCCGTATTGTGGGCGCGGGCAGATACGAAATGGGCGGCCATTGGCTGCATGGGTGCCTATTTTGCTGTTGCCACCGCGACGATTGTGCCGGGTCTGGTGCGCTTTTTCGACACCAATCTGCTGGCGGCTGTCGGGCTATGGGCGCTGATCGTTGGGGTACAGCTGCTGCCTTGGGGGCTTGTCTGGCCAGAGGATCGACGCTGGCGTCAGGCCGCGATGGTGGGTGCACTGGTTGTCAGCAGCGTTCCGCCTCTGGCCGCAGTGGCCGTGGCCAACCCATTGTTGGTATCCGGACTGTATTTGCCAGGGGCAGGTCTCATAGGCGTTTTTGCGGTGTTGGCGGCGATTGTCGCCATGGCGCAGTCCCCGAAACTCGTGGTGATACCGATCATGGTGTCGCTTTACCTGGTCGTCACCGGCATGCCCGTCATGGCGAAGGACAAGCATATCCGATCCGTCGATACTACGGTTGCGCACACCGTCAGCAAGACAGGAGTCCTCGAGCATCTGGCTGGGCAGTTTGCGCTGGTGGCGCGGGCAGGCAGCGCGATAACGCTGTATCCAGAAAGCGCGTTGGGCAACGTAAATCAAGAGACGGTCACGCTGTGGCAAGAGCAGCTCCCGCCGGGCGCGCGGGCACTCGTGGGTGGTTCGGTGTCCAGACCCAGGGGTGGAAAGAGCAATGTGTTGTTGGAGATTTCCGGTTCTGGGGCGCGGGAAGTCTATGTGCAACGATTCCCACCACCGTTGGCGATGTGGCGGCCGTGGGACCGGGAAGGGTATGCGGCACCGTGGGGTTCGCCTGCGACCGTAGATATTGATGGGCGGAAATATGCCGTCCTGATCTGTTACGAGCAGTTGTTAACCTGGCCGATGATGGAAGCAGGGATAGAGGAGATCGACGGGATCATCGCGATAGGCAATCTGGCGTATGCGCGCGGGACGTTCGTGCCGGTTATCCAAAAGAATGCGGTGTATTTGTGGTCGCGCCTCTATGGCGTTCCCGTGGCCATGGCGTTCAATGAATAGCAAAAAAGGAGAAGCCAGGTGATTGGTGAAGTGACGATGGCGCTACTGATGCAGTGTGCGCCGATGGTAAGCCCGGGGACAATGGCGGAAATTGTTCGGGTGGAATCAGCCGGCAAGGTCCTGGCGATCAACGTTAATGGCGCCCCCAGGTCCTACCAGATACCGAAGACGCTGGACGAGGCGGTGGGAATTGCAGAGGAAGCGATGGAGAACGGGCGCAACGTGGATGTCGGGCTGGCACAGGTTAATTCGAGAAACCTTGAAAAGATGGAGGTCAGTATCCGTGACGCGTTCGATCCTTGCCTGAATCTGGAGCTTGGTGGGACGATATTGCATGCCAATTATCTGCGCGCCAAGCGTAAGGGCGTCAGCGATGCTGAGGCCCTGGCAATGGCCATCTCAGCCTATAACACCGGATCCTTTGCCAAGGGATTTGAAAATGGGTATGTGGGCAAGGTCTATGCCACCGTGGTGCCGGATATTCATCAGGTTGGTCGCAACACCAGTGCTGAGGTGCGCGCCACCGAAGATGCAGTGATCGTGCGCATGCCGCGCAAGACAAGTGCGGCGAGAAAACAAAATCGCGTCAAAACGGAAACAGTCGACGGGATCCGAGTAATGATCGACCGGTCGGCACTGCAGCCAACCGAGGGGGAGGCGCTAACGGGTGGCGGAAAGACTGCGCGAGAACGCCATTGGCACCGGCCCTGGTTTCGATGACGATGGCACGGACAGGGCGTCGAGTTCGCGGATGATTCGATCCCGGATTCGACGCCCTTGCTTTGGTGCTGGAAGCTCGTTGATATCCAGCACCATGTCGGTAATGGCTTGGTATATTGGTACGTCGGGGCGAAAATGGAAGGTCAGGGTTGCGCGGCCGCCGACGAAGATCACCACCGGATTGACGCGCACGTGGACACTGTTGGATTTGAGCCAGTGTTCCAGCGCCAGTTTCTGCGATATCGATTGTCGCACGGGGTTGCGCATGGGGTGGGTTGTGCGTCCCCGCGTCACAGGCCATTTTGGCTGGTCGACGATATGGATGTTGCCGCTGTAGTTTTTCACCTCGATATTGTAGAGGCCGCTGTCACCGACCGCGAGCAGGTCGATCTCGGTCGTCCCGGTTTTTGAACGTTTGTTTGGGATACGAATATTCCGAAACAGACGGAAGTCATCAGGTAGCGCCTCCTTGAGAACATCTTCGACCCACTGTTCCCCGGCGTCGCCAATTTCTTTTGCGGTGGGTTTACGGCGCGTAGGGAGGCGTGGCCAGCGGAATCGCATCAAGCGGGTGATACTGAACCGAGAGCGATAGCCGACACTGCAGTACCACCCGAACACGATGCCAAACAGAAGTGCGGAGCGGGCGTCCACCACTGCTGCCACAACCATCACGGCTACATACCAGCACAGGCTGCGCCACAACTTCATCAGGAACTGCTTCATTTCGGCCCCCACGGTCCGGATTTGTTTGTATGGATGGTAGCGAAGCGTAGGACGTGATCCAAATAATTCGCCGTACCAGGCCTTGAAAAGGCGCGAGATGTCACGGAACGGGTCGGAAAACCGTGGAGAACGGTGCAGGGCATGGGTGTTCGGGCGAGTACACTCGGGGGAATGGTTCTACGAGTGTAATGGAGATCAGTGTGTTTGGATTCAACAAAGAGGCCGAGCGGTATAGTGGCCAGGTGATCATCACGTCGACGCCGATGATAGAGGGTGCTCAGGTGACCCGGTATTTTGGCATGATCATGGCGTCGGTGGTGCAGGGCACGGGGCCGGTGGCAGAGTGGTTCAACAAGGCAACCGATATGTTTGGCGGGCGTTCTGGTTCGTTCGAGACCAAGATTGATGCCGGGATCGAGATGGGTATGCAGCAGCTCGAGGTCAAGGCGCGTGCCCGTGCGCCCGAGCATGGGGAGCGTCTGGCGGTGGTTGGCGTTGATATCGATGTCATGGCCTTCGAACGCAACCAGGTGGCCCTGATTCTCAGCGGCACGGTGGTTGCCTATGTGCCGGCGGCAAGCGATACGGTGGCCGCGCCGGTGCAGCGCCCGGCGCCCACAGATGTGTCGGCGGGGATGATGCCGTCGACGCCCGGCGTCCCCGTCACTGAGATGCCCCAGGACGTGGATCCGCGCGCGGCCGCGCTGGTCGAAGAGACGCTGCAAAAGGTTCCGCCTGCGCCGGATCTGCGGCCATTGAGTGATGGGATGGGGGAGACGTTGGCTTTCGATCCGGACGGCGCCACCGGGATGGTCGATCCGAGTGAAGTGGCATCGGTGACGATTGCCGCGCAGCAGGCAGCCCGTGCTTCGGCGCCGCTCAGCAACCGTGCGTCGGCGCCTTCCAGCAAACAGGATCCCAAGTCGCGCGGTCGAGGTGGTGATTCGCAGGCATCGGGCAAGCGCCGGTGGCGCAAACGCAAGAAGAAGCCGCCTGTTGATCCGGTGCGGGAGGATCCGAGCATTAGCCTGGGGGGCACCGCCACCAAGACAAACACTGCGCCTGCTGCCCAGGCGCAAACGGCAGTGGGGGTTACCTCATCTGGCGGGACGCGGCGCAGCATGCGCACGCCCGATGAGTTGCTCGAAGCGGCCGCCCGCGCCAACGGAATTGGTACGGGCGACAAAAGAAAGGCAGAGAAGATGCTACGCCGCCAGGCCTCGCATAAGAAACGGCCCAAATACGGCGGGGTTGCCGGCGGGGCCGGGGCGGATCAACCGGCGCTCAAGACCAAGGCGGATGCGTCGGCCGCCGAACCGAAGAAAAAGACGCGCCAAAAAAGCGCCGAGGAGGAGCTGATCAAGGTCGATACGGCGCACGCGCCGGTGGGTGTCAGTGTCTCGGGGCGTTCCGATGGCGCTTCGTCTCGACCGCAAACAGATTTAGACGCGCCGATATAAGCGTCTGGGGTTCGGCATCGGCCCGCCGCTTGCGTTCCCGCAGCGTTGGATCGCGCACAAAGGATCCCAGCGGGTCGATTTGAGGCGGCGGATGATCGTCATCGGTCAGTATGAATAGCGGCAGGTTGGCGTGATAGATATGGAGCGGTTGTCCTTTGCGGGCGGTGGCTGGCATCAGTGCCGGGTTGAACAGTGAGACACGCGGATGCGGCGCGACCGGCTTGCGAATGCGCAGCACGTGCCGGTCGGATACCTGCCGCCCGAGATTGTCGATGTCACGCTGGATCTGCTCCGCCCAATAGCCGCTGTCGACACCAGCCGGACAGTGACGCAACAGCTCTTCGAGCTTGTGTCGGGCATCGCCTCGGGAGATGGCCACTGATGCCGAGGTAGCGCCGGCCCAACCAAACGCCACCCGGGTCAGCGGCTGGTCACAGTAATGGATATGCCGATACGCCTGGAGCATGACGACACCAGGAAACAGACGTGCGCGGACTTGGGCGCGGGAGGCAGGAATGACCGCCGCTTTGAAGGCATCCTCAAATGCTTGTTTCGCGGCATTGATTTTGGCAATTGGGTCGCTCATCGCACGGTCTACCAGCACCACCCCGGGATAGCGCATGACTGTCGAGGGATGTTGTCCGGGCAGGTAGTGCAGTTGTTTCAGTGATGCTCGCAACACAGCCACGGCATCATCGCCATCGAGATGCTGCGGGCGAATGGTCGGCTGTTCGACGACCTCGAGGCGACCGCCGTTGCTTGCCGCTCCCAGCATCGGTAGCGGATAGGCCTGCGCCGCGACAACATGCATCGGCCACAGCGCGTTGAAGGCATCCAAAGAATCCACCACCGCTGCAAACAAATCCGTCAGCATTTCCACATCGAGCACACCATCTTCCAGCCGCCGCATCGCCATCTCCAACAACACAATCTGTGAATACTATACCATCCCTACCTATCCCCACCAACCCCGAACAAGCCGCACCATCCCCCACCGTGCTAAACCCAATACCACCTTCCTTCGAATATTTCTCGTTTTCTTTTCCTTCTTTTTTTTCTCTCTTTCATCTCTTTTTCATTTCGGGGCGGCTGGGTTAGCGCGATCGGAGGGGGGCTTGCCAGGGTGTGAGGGGGGTGGGTGATGTGAAGTGGGTGGGGTTAGCGGAACAGTGCGCCGGTCGGTGGGGCGGGGTCGGGTTTCCAGAGAGGGGATGGAGGGTGAGGCCGTTCCGGGTGGGAGGGGCTGCGTTGTGGGGGTGATGGGATTATAGGTAGGGATGGTATAAATTAGGTGGTAGGTGGGCAATAAGTTGGATTGGGGGGAGGGGGTTGGTATGGTGATCGTCGGGCATGACCAGTGGTATCAGTGGAGGCTGTGATGGGCGACGCTCAGTGGGGGGCAGTACGGGAAGAAGTGGCGCTGCCGCTGGCCGGCATGCATGTGTATGGCAGTGCCGCCGCGCTCTATGTCGCGCCAGAACGGGGGCGCAACGGGGATGCACTCGTGCGCCTGGAGATCGCACTGAAGAAGGGGCGTTCGGCCAACACCTTCGACTGGGAACACAAGATTGCCGTCCAGCTCACCCTGCGCGAGCTGCCGGTGTTCGTCTGTGTGCTGTATGGCTGGGTACCCCGCCTGGACTGGAATAATCGCGGCAAGGATCACGTCAAATCCATCCGCATGGAACATCAGAAAACCCACCTCTACCTGACCATCCGTGAAGCCGCTGACAGCGCCGCCATTCAGATCTCACCGCCAGACGCTTTCCGCGTGTCGACGTTGTGCGTCGCGCAGCTGCGACAGAACTTCCCCGGCGTGGACGCCCAGGAGATGCTGACCTCGTTGCGCAATACCGTGGGTCGCATGATGGCAGGATGAGTACCGGTCGGACGATAACGGGAACCGAGCGGTACCCAGCGTTCACGCTACCGCCATCGCTTCCCCAACCGAATGACGCTCGTCATCAAGACCTTTGAGTGAACACAACGGGCACACGGGTGCGATGCGCTGCTCCGCCACCACCAGGTAATCGGCGCCACAACCACAATGACGCAACTCAATGTGTCGCCGCCCAGAATCATCCGCATAGTCCCGCGCCAGAATATATGCTTCGTTGATCGATAATGGCGCACCGCCGAGTCCGTAACTTTCATGCGCGTCGACATACAAGACGTAGGCTTCGGTCAGCGCCATGACGTCGACCTGGTGACGCGGGTTGGCCGCTATCCGGCGATAGGAGGCCATCAGCAAGCTGGCACTGGCCATTTGCCGCCGGGTGTCGACAATGCGCGGTGATGATTTGAGCTTGCCGGCAGTGACTGCATTGATTTCACCACTGCGCTCGAGTTCCTGACGATAGGCACGCACCATCGAGTCCGTCAGTCCTGTGCAGTCCTGGATAATGGTGCCTTGATAGCCATGCTGGAGCATGTAAAGGGCAAGGTCAGCGGCGGCATGCCGGGCGATTTTATTAGGATGACTCATGTGAACCTCACTGTTGATCTGGGCGCGGGAAACGCCCCTTGGAGAAGAGAAATGAAATGGGAGAGGGTGTCCCGGTCCTTATCGTCACGGGTTGAAGGGTGGCGGTGATCGGTGGGTGGAGCACTTCCGGAGGTTCCACTCATGGAGCACAGCGGGCACCCTGCCACGATGCGCTGATCCGCCACCACCAGGTAATCCGTACCGCAGCGGCAACGCACGACCTCAAGCGCCCCACCTCCGCAACGATAATCGCGTGCCAGCACAAAGGCCTCATTGAGCGTGATTGGCTTGATGCCGCCACGATAAATGTCGTCCACAATGTCCAGATACATGTGGTAAGCACTCGTCAGGGCGTAGATGTCAACGCAGGTCTCGGGATTGTCCGCAATCCGCACATAGGCGTTGATGATCAGTCCGCCATGCACCACGCGAAGCCGATTGGTGAGTATTCGGGCCGCGGTCTTGAGGCGCCCGGCCGACGTGCCCCCCGCGTTGTCAGCACCATCCCGATAAGCGCGAATCATGGTTTCGGAAAGCCCGGTACACAGCTGAATGATCGAGTTCTGGAACCCGGCATCAATCATGTATAAGGCCAGGTCCGTCGCTTCATGCCGTCGCAGCTTTTTCTTGCGCGGGACGTATGACATGACGCTAGGCTGCGGGGGCGGATACACTGCGCAGAATGTTGCGCAGGGTGGTGACCGAATCGGTTCGCGGCCGAATGACGGTATTGAGCACGTCGGTGGGGCAGAACGTGGCGGTTCTCGAGCCTGCCAGTGCAAACCAGGCATCAACAGACAGGCGGACCGAACAGGCTGCGAATTCCTCGGTGACACCAAGACGAATCGATGCCAGGCGATGGTTCTTCGCGGATAATTCGCGCAATGCGGTGATGAACGTCATTACCACCAACTGGTGCGCATACGGTGTTTGAAGGGTGGTGTCATAGAGCGTCGGAGCGTTGACCGACGCGCCACGGCAAGCGGTAACCTGGAAGGCGCGCCTGAGCGTGAAAAGCGACAGCGCCGAGTTGCCAGCCTTGTCGAGCAGCTGATGAGGGGGAAGATCGCGTATCCACGCGATTTGGTCGGGTGTCAGTCCATACCGGGATTGAGCCAGATGATCTTCCCCCTTATCGAGGTGAGAGAGGACGATCTTCAGAACCGAGGTGTTTACTGCGCGTATTGTTGATTTCATCATTGGGTCATTGTCATCACCAAATCATCCCTGAGATTCAAAGAATACTCTGAGCCGTTCATACCGGTTCAGAACCAAAGTGCCATACCAGACGGATCGATTGATATCCGATCGGTTGTGGTACCAACCAACACCAAGCAGTGTGTCGCCATCCGTGTCTTCCAGCGCTTCTTTGAGCACTTGAGCCCCGACACGTACATTGATTTCCGGATCAAGCAGGTCTTCATACCGCTCAACGAGGTGGCCGTTCCAGCCAAGATTGATCTGCATAATCCCAACATCGATCCTTCTGGGCGCATACTTGCCAAGTAACATCTCAAGGTAAGCTTCTGCCTCCTCGAGCGATGCGGCATAATATGAACCTTCCGGGCTGTTGAATGTCCAAGGCCAAGGCGCAATCTGTTTGTTGGCGCGTCTTTTCTTGGACTCGGTCAGTGCGATCGCGTACAACAGAACGGGATCCAGGTCGTAGACAAGTGCTGCCGATTCCCAGACCGTTCCCTGTAAAGGCGATTTCGCAATCGTCGGTGGCGCGATGAAGGTCACCAGCAATACAGCCCAGCGCAATACCGACCATCTCGTTGTTTTGGCTATCTCGGTCATTGCGGAAAAGATGATAGCGAAGTTTTAACGCACCAGTGTCAAACTCTTACCAAAACCGGAACTGCGTCACATTTCAAATGAAGAAAAATAAAGCGCCAATCCCGTTTGTCGGGGCGGGAAATGACAGCGGAAATACCGAAAATCCGCTTGACAGTTTTCATAAACGACTTGATGAATGGATCGGATGTTATTGTAATGGCGATATTTCGGAATTCGCCGAAGCGACAAACCTCTCTGTCTCCAGTCTCCGTGGCTATCTGCGCCGGGGCAATTTGCCGAACTTGCCGGGATTTCTCGCCATTTGCGCAACCGGTGCCGATCCGACCTATCTTTTATTTGGGGTGCGCCAGCAGGAACCCCACGACAGAACCACCAAATACGTGTTCACACCAGAGGAGGCTGCGGCACTGCTGGAGCGCGGTAATACGCTCCAAACGGAGCGTGCGGAAACCGGCGTCGGTGATGCAGAACCATCGATCAGCAAGCTCTCTTACAGTAGACAGTGGGCAGCCACGCACGGATTCGACGATCATGATCCCGTCTTTGTCTCCGCAAAGTCTGGCAGCATGGAACCAACCATCACCAGGGACAGCATCGTTGTGCTCGATCCAGACGACAGGACGCCTGACGATCGCGTATACCTGATTCATTACAAAGGCGAGACAGGGTTCCGACGCTTCATTCCGGCAGGAGCTGGCGCCGTCACACTGGCGGCAGATAATCCGCAATATCCTGGAATCGAGGTGTCGAAAGACAACCGGAGCAAAGTCCGGGTATACGGGAGAGTGCGGTACGTTTGGAATGGCGTGTCGTTTGCGTAAACAGCCAGCGGCTTCGCCGGGCGAACAATCCGCCGCATAATGCGCGGGGGTTGCCGATGTCAGGCGCGTACGGCGACAGCAAATGGGGGTCAGGCATGAGGCGGGCGAGCAGCGATTGGACTCCCAAGCCCAGACCGGAGCGCTCGTGACCACGGCAGTTCGTGACGCGCTGCAGACAGCGCAGGATACCGTCCTAGGACCCCCCCTTGCATTGCATCAAAATGAGATGTATGTCACATTAAGGAGCCGACGAAGAGATTATACATAGTCGGCATATAGGAATAGCGCACCAGGGTGGATTCGCTACGTTGAGGTGTGTGCGCGCTTGATATTTGTTGGCCACAGGGCTGTGTGGCTTGAAATGGAAGGAACTGGACAATGAATTGCACGGAAACAGTTGGTGAATCGCGCTACGTTGCAGCACCAATACCTCCTGTGGATAATAAGAAAAAAGAACGTCCAATGGCACCAGTCCCTGACACACCAGACCAGTTCAAGACGCGTGTGGATCGATGCAAGCGAAAACTGGCTCCCGATATTATCGATAATGCGGGTCGTGAGCACGCGAAGTACCTAGTAGAAGCGCTTCTTGATGTTGCCGCGAGCAAAAAAGAGCCGGTAGTGATCGTTACAGGCGTCTTCGACCCTGGGTTCTACGGCGATTTGGTTGCATCATTCCAGAAATGCGTGAACGCTGGCGTCACCATCGATGTTATCGTGCTAGACGGTAGCCGTCTTGATTCTCACCCGATCACCAAGGCCATCTCAAGTCCAAGGCTCTCCGTAAGAACCATTGACAGCATGCAGGATCCAGAAACGGCTACCGCGCCACATTTCGTGCTGGTAGGCGATCGGCGATACCGCCTGGAACGGGATCATGATCACGACATCGCGGTCGCCAGTTTTAATGATGTGCAAATGGGGAGATGGCTCAAATCGATTTATGCGTGGCTTGTCGAGCGGCTTACCAAGAACGCTGCATAGCCTAGAGGCGCGCCCCGGGGATGGACTCTTTGCCATGGATATTGGTCGTCACCTCCGCGTTGATGGTCTTTTGCCAGTACATAGGCAACCAGCATAGAGACAATATCAGCGATCAAAAAAAGCGCTTGAAAGACTGTAGCTTCGATTCCGAAGATAACCAGTCCGCGCCCTGGAGAAGGGTGGAGAATCTCGAAAGCGAATGGGATAGCTTGCTCAGTGAGTCGGCTGTTTCCCTCTCAATTCCTATTGTGTTCCTGTTTATCTCCTTGTCCCTCAGCTTGATTTGCCTGACAGCATACGAGGCCATTGTCGCATTCCGCCTTGTCTGGGACGTAAAGAGTTGGACGATCCACTTCGGCGACATCATTCCATGGGTACTGTTCGGCAATAGCGCCCTCTTGACGGTGATCACGATGTACGTATGGGTATCGTGGATTCGGATGCGCCGAAAGGAGAAGTCCTTCGACCAGAAAGTCCATAGTTTCGTGGCACGCTATGAAACCGCACACGCAGCGTATGCGATCAATCATCAGTCAGCTTCGTAAGTGCGCTGCGGCACCCACCAATGTGGGTGGATGCCCTTTCAACCAAAGCCTCACGCTCACACCGAGTGCGCAAAGGAAGCCATTAAATCATCGCTAGAAACCGCATCCTCCTCTCGAACCTGCTCAGGCGGAGATGCCTGATACGGATCGTTAGGTAGTGGCGCGTTCGCACTAGGGGGTACTCCTGCCGATGGAAGGTGGGAAGGTGGCGCAGCCCCTCCCACCAAACCAGAGACAAAAACCGTTCCCATGTGGCGCATGCGTTCTGCACGGCCGCGTGGAGAAACGCTCAAGAGCGCCTGGTATAGCTCGGGGTGCGCGCCAAGATTGATTTTGACGACCAGTCTGAACTCAGTTTCATCCTCAGCCTGATTCCCGTCTGGTGCGACGGCGCCTGGTCGGGATCCATATTGCCCCAATAGAAACGCAGTGCACATGTGACGCAAGCGCTCTGCCCGACCCTGTCGCGCAACAACATTTAGGGCAGAATAGAGTTCCGGGTGTGAACCGCGCGTTACCTTGACGACAACGCGCAGTGTCGGGTTGTCATCGGATGGTGACATTCGCTAGTCCCCAATACCCAAGGGCATTCGCCATCTGCGCAGACTCTGGAACCCAAACGCGCTTGCACGCAGGGAACGCCGCCTCAGCAACCGGCTTAAACACTGGTGCGCCACCACCCGTGATCACAAACATATCAATGCCACCCTCGGTATCAATACGTAAGTCTCGGCGCATCTCCGCCAGCGCCACACCTGCCACACGCCCTCCGACCCGCGACATCATCGGGGCGATATCGACCCACTCTCCACTGACCATGACGCGCGTTTGCCCCTCCTGGATGGCTCGCTCGATCTTCTGCGGTCCCGGGCCGACACCGTACTTATCAGCAATTTCATTGTGAATTCCCTCATAGACAACGGACATCGCCTGATGCGACGTCCCTGACGATGCCGCCCGAAGCGCATTCTCCTGAATGAGAACCCAGTCGGTGGAAAACATACCGGGATCAAGCACTGCCACACGACCGGACGCCATGATTGACTGGCATACCGCGTCCTTACGCAGTGAATCAATGGCATGGATGTATGTTCCCGTAGGCTGCGCCACGATCTTGACATCCTTGACCTCGACGGTCTTTTTGGGGGTGATCTTGTGCTTGCCTTTCAATCGAGCTTTCAGCTTTTCAACCACATCCGGATTTTGTGATTGGTCTACCGGCAACCCGGTTACGACGAGATCAATCACATCTCGTCCAGTGTTGATCAACGCCCCATAGAAGAGCACCAAGTATTCGGGCGTGAACGGATAGTCGGAGAACAGCGGGCGCGCTGTTGCCTGCAAGACGCCAGGCTTAGGGAAGGCCACCCACTCTTCATCCTCCAAAGTGACACGAACGATCGTGCCATCAGGGTCGGGAATCCCACTCAGCGACACGGGCATCAACCGTTTCAGTCCAGCATTGGCCGGGCGCAACAGCTGTGTCGGACGTTTTCCTGCCTCCCCATAGGCGGCTTTCACAGATGAGTATCCAACATCAATCGCCAATATATACGGCGAACGTTTCGTGCCACGCGAGGCCGGTTTGGTCGACGTGGTTTTTTTCATGCTTTCTGCAGATGCAGCCATCACTATTCCTCTCAAATAAAAACGACACTGTGTACCGGACGGTGCCGAAGCGGTTCACAGTGGGGCGCGAGGGTCACACAGCAAACCACGCAGCCACCGCACGGTACACAAACGGTACGGAGAGTATTCTCCCACGTCTGGTGCTGTGGTCCTGTTCGATTAAGGCGGAAAAAACGAGGTAAAACCGCGCAATGCGATGCACGGGCCGGTGAGTGTCTAGCATTGTGACCATGAAATCCGCTTAAATATACCAGTCCCGCTGTATAAGACGGTGGATTTACCATAGAAAGGGGCAAAACTCGCCTGAAATATCCATAATCTATGGGATACACGGGAATCCATGATATTGAAAAAAGGGAAATACATGTCGATTAAATATAGAACTATGGTAAATAGAGTATGAAAAACCACAATTGTGGAAATAGCAGGATAGAAAGCCCCATTATGGGAAAGTCAGCGGTTTCCCATAGAAATAATCTTATGGGAACGGCGTTCACGAAAGAAAAAAATACGGTTTGGAGTAAATAATGGAAAACAATCCAGATCTGGTAGGTTTGACAACAGATGGCATGGAGGAGTGGTTGAAGAATCAGCAGGCGATGCTCCTGGAAAAAGCGGATGCGCTGTGTGGTCGGTTCTACGAGGAACGGGAGCATTACCAGCAGCGTGCGAAAGCAAATCGCGATTACAAACTGCTTGGCGACCTCGGATGCCGGGCCCGGATTCAGTCACGAGGAGGGCGGGGTATCGTGATCGAGTGGTTCCGACAGAAATATGTTGGTGAGAAGGGAAATCGGCAGGCCTTCTCAACGACCATCAAAAAGGGGCGCCACAATAACGAGTACGCCAGAAGCAAGGTGGTTCTGGATACGACAACTGAATGGGAGGCGCGGATGTTTGATGAACTTGAGCCACAGTTCGCAGAGCTGAGGGCGGCCTCCCGGGCGCTCGGCAAGGTGAGTCGTCAGCTGCTTGAGTACCGCAAAAAACTAGCGCCGCTGGGAATGGCGTAAACGTGCGAACGTGATCACAGAATGGCGATCCGAGGAGCTGCCAGTGTTCACCCCCAGCAAAAAGAGTAGTACTAAGGGCGCGTCAACAAACGGAGAAACTGATGAAAAACAAGATGCTAGCAATGGCCGCAGGGATAGCGGTCATGTCAATCGGAGTGACAACGTCCGTATATGCAGACAAGGTTGTTCGGACTGAAACATTTATGCTCGACAAGTTGGACCGCCTCGATTTGGCATTCAATGGTACAGATCTCGTAGGCATAGGAAATGTGTCTACAAAGATCAGTCTAGGCAGATACGACCCGATACTGTCTACTGCGGTGTTTGTGTATACCGGCAGCAACTGGAAGGAGAAGCCACAACTTGTACCAGCAAAAGAGAGGGGAATCGGAACGATTCGCCCATGGGTGAGCATGAGCGAAACCAAAATGGTGACAGCAGGGGCTAACGGAAAAGACCATACGTATGACAAGATAAATGGCGTATGGAAAAGGACGGGGTATGCCGGGAATATCGATGCGCTCAAAATGACAGTTAGCGAGTCGGTGCTGGCCGGATATACACTCCCTGGGAGAGATTTCAACGTATGGATAGCTGAACAGAACGAAAGTGAATGGAAGGTTGTCGCGGAGTTCGACGGGGGACGCGGCAAAGACCTAAACACCGCAGATATTGATTCTGCTGAAGGCCGGATAGCATTCGCTAATTCGGATTACCCAACCGACGGATTGGAAAACGCGGGACAAGTCTTAATATTCCGCCACATGGAAGGCCAGTGGCAGCAAGAGGCGGCGATTACCGCACCTGTACCGGTTGAAGGCGCCGCGTTTGGATCAGCCATCGATTTCAATGAAGATGGCACCGAAATACTGATCAGTGCACCGCTCGACGGAGAGGTCCCGGAAACCCGTGGCAAGGTGTACCTGTATCGTTATGACGACCAGGCGAAAACATGGGATCACACAGCAACCTTCCAGGTGACTGACCGGAAAACGCTGGATATGCCAAAGTACGCTACACGATTTGGTGAGACAGTCGCGCTGGATGGAGACATCGCAGTAGTGGGGAATCAAACAGACTACCAATCGATTGAGCAAGTGAATATCTCAAGTTTCGGAGTTCAAAATAGCGAATTTCCCCGTCAATTTCCGATTATTCGTATTCCAACTGTAGCGTGAACGTATCCAGTTGAAGACTCTGCACAAAAAAATCATGAATACGCTCATCGATGTGCTGCATGATGACGCTTGCACTTTGCCCGATTTGCTGCGCCAAATCCTGCAATATGCCGCAAATGATGGCACGGAAAATCTGCCATAGTTTCCCGGCAAAGCTCAGCATATCGAGTTGTTCCTGAATGTCGGCGCGCACATCACCCACACGTAGCGCACCATCCGTCAGTTGGGCATGCACCAGTATCAGATAACGAACCGCACAGAGGTGGATCGAGGCGGTGTGAGATGCAAATCGCCGGGTCTGCTCCGCCAAAAATCCCAGGTGCTGCTTCGCCTC